>Ga0209081_1000015_pt1 | contig 127999 bp, 117 predicted proteins | sample GOMGulsemesocosm_4_FD_184636 | JGI IMG/M metagenome (GOLD analysis project Ga0209081, IMG submission 184636) | Methane-oxidizing microbial communities from mesocosms in the Gulf of Mexico - GOM15B Gulf of Mexico (SPAdes) (version 2) | ecosystem: Environmental > Aquatic > Marine > Cold seeps... | reverse complement strand
TCCGTGGTCTGCGCAAGGTAATGAAACAGTGCCTGCTGGCAGCCGCCTGCCAAAACATGAAGAAGATTGCCCGCCTGCTGGCAGTGCTTTTACGCCTGCGGTCCGGGATAAGACGCGGCACTTGGCTACGAAGCCAAAAGTGCAGCTACTCGGAGGGAATTGGGGCCTTCGCAGGCTGAATCAGTCAACACAGGGAAAATCATTGCAAGCGTCCCAGAAAAACGAAACCCCGCGAAAATGCGGGGTTCGTCAGCAGTCTGGGGGCGCCCATTGGGCGCCCCGTTTTTTTGTGCCTGTAACCCTTGCGGTGCCGCTCGGAAGGACCGAGCTCCAGCTCGGCCGCAGGGTCGCCGCATGTCGTGTCCGGGCGGCCTTGGTCACAGCTGCAGAGGTAAGGATCCTGCGCCGTCCCCATCCCCCGCCAGCGGACACAGCATGCTGTGTCCCTACGTGATGGCCGGTAGCTGGACGCTCACCGACAGTCCGCCCAGCGCGCTGGCTTCGAATTGCACCTGGCCGTGGTAGCGCTCAGCAAGGTCGCGAACAATGGCCAGCCCGAGCCCATGCCCCGGCATCTGCTGGTCCAGTCGCCAGCCGCGGGTGCCGAGCTGGCTGCGTTCCTCGGGCGCTACGCCCGGCCCGTCATCGTGGACCTCCAGAATACGCTGATCGGCCTGCTCGCTCAGGCGCACCCGAACGCGGCTGCGTGCCCATTTGCTGGCGTTATCGGCGAGGTTGCCCAGTAGCTCGCTGAAATCCTGCTCTTCCACCGGCCAGCGGGCGGACTCGGCGAGACTGGAGTCCAGTTCGAATTCAATATGACTGTGCAGCCGGCCGAGCATCCACAGCAGCTCGCGGGCCTGTTCCAGCGGCTGGCAACTGCTGCCGGCCAGCGGGCCGCCGGAATGGCTGGCATGCAGGCTGCCGTCCAGCTGGCGACTGATGTCGTCCAGGCGCTGGCTGATCTGGCTGCGGGTCTCGGGTGTGATCGGTTGCTCGCTGCTGATCAGTTGATTGATTGCTGCGATGGGGGTCTTGATCCGGTGCGACAGATTGGCGTTGGCCTCACGGACCTTCTGCAGGCGGTGTTGCAAGGTGTCGAGTAACTGATTGAGCTGACCGATAAGACCGCTGAACTCCTGGGGTACGGCGTCTCCGAGCCGTTGCAGGTGCCCTTGCTTGAGCGCTTTGAGATCCTGCTGCAGTTGGCGTACCGGGCGCATCGACAGCTGCACAGCCAGCAGAATCAGGGCAAACAGGACGGCCAGCAGCCCGATCGCAACCGCCGCAGTCCACAGATGCAGCTCGTGGGCGCTGGCCTGCAGCTGGCTGTAGTCTTCGGCTGCGACAATGGTGACCGGCTGGCCGTTGATCTGCGTTTCGGTTCGCCAGGCCATATAGCGGTGGGCCGCCGGTTCGCCCTCGGGTACGCCGTGCAGTTCGATCAGGCCCTGATCGGGCAAGTCCAGCCAGGGTAGCAGCAGATCGGACCACTGTGGATGTGACAGGCGCGCGTGTTCGCCGATCCTGAGTACAAACAAGTGATGTGACAGTGCACCGAAATAGTTGCCGTCGAGCGCCTCCAGCCCGGCGGGAGAGCCGAGTTGCTGCTCGATCATGGCCACCTCCTGCTGCAGGCGCTCGCGCACGAAGTCGCGGGACATGCGATCCAGCAGTGCCCCATGCAGATACCACGCGAGCAGCATGAACAGGGTGGCAAACGGCAGCAGCCAGAGCAGCAATGTGGTGCGGATCGAGCGGGTGCGCCTAGTCGTCGGCAGAAAAGACATAGCCTTGCCCCCGTTGGGTCTTGATGGCGTCCCGGCCGATCAGCAGGCGCAGGCGGCGAATGTAAGTCTCGATGGTGTTGAGCGTGGGCTCGGCGTCCAGATTATAGAGCTGCTCCAGCAGTGCTTCCTTTGGATGCAAGCGATTCGGGCGGCTCATCAGACAGCGCAGCAGACGAAACTCGGTACCGGTCAGTGGTTGCCATGTACCGTCCGGGGTGCGCACCCGCTGGCGCTCCTCGTCGAGCAGGTAGTTGCCGGCCTGAATCTGCGTGTGACTGCGGCCCTCGCTGCGCCGCAATAGCGCCTGTAGCCGGGCCAGCAGCTCTTCCGGGTGAAAGGGCTTGGTCAGGTAGTCGTCGGCCCCGGCTTTCAGGCCGTTGACCTTATCCTGCCAGCGGTCGCGGGCGGTCAGCAGCAGAATCGGCAGATCTCGCCCGGCGTCGCGCCAGCGCGCCAGCAGCTGCAGGCCGTCGCCGTCGGGCAGGCCGATATCCAGCACGATCAATCGGTAGTCTTCCTGCTGTGCCAGCTGGTCTGCGGTGAGGACCGAGCCGGTCGCATCCACGGCAAAGCCAGCCTGGCTCAGGCTCTCATGCAGGCTGTTGCGCAGCAGTTCATCGTCTTCCACCAGCAGCAGGCGCATGGGCGGTTTCTCTTTTCTTTGTGGGGTTCAGTCAGGATTCAGTTTCGCTCGGCAAGCTACAGTCATTCCCAACGGGTGGAGCAGAGAGTGCATCGGCAACCGGGGTGGTTGTCAATTCTGCGTCCGTTGGCGGTCCTTTCAGCAACAGGAGATACACGCATGAATCGCACAGTGAACGGGGTGGTCGCGGCGCTGCTGCTCGGCGCAACAACGGCCGCGGGCGCGGCGGCTAGCGAGGGCGGTGAGCCCGGCGACGCGCAACAGGTCAGCCGTACCATCGAGATTGTCATGCACGACAACTACTTCGAGCCCGAGCAGCTGAGCTTTGCCGCGGGCGAGACGGTGCGCCTGAAGGTGCGTAACGAGGGTGCGCTGGTGCACGAGTTCAACATCGGCACCGCAGCCATGCACGAGGCCCATCAGGGGCAGATGCAGATGATGGTGGAGCATGGCGTGATTCAGGGCGATCACCTCAACCATGAGCGCATGAAGATGGACATGGGCGGCGGCCACACCATGGAGCACAACCACGCCAACAGCCTGCTGCTGGAGCCGGGGCAGGAGGCTGAGCTGGTCTGGACCTTCGCCCGTTCCGACAGCCTGGAGTTCGCCTGCAATGTGCCCGGCCACTATCAGGCCGGGATGGTCGGAGGCATTCATGTTGAGTAAAGGATTTGCTGCCGCCCTGGCGCTGCTGCCGCTGATCAGCTGGGCGGGTGAATACAGCCTGACCGTCGACCGGGTGACCATCGACACCGGTGACTTCAGCAAACAGGGCATTGGCTATAACGGCGCCTCGCCCGGCCCGATTCTGCGCTTTCGCGAAGGCGAAGACGTCACCATCCACGTGACCAACAATCTGGACGAGCCTACCTCGGTGCACTGGCACGGGCTGATCTTGCCCTATCAAATGGATGGCGTACCGGGGCTGAGCTACCCCGGTATTGCGCCAGGCGAGACCTTCACCTATCGCTTCCCGATCAAGCAGTCTGGCACCTACTGGTTTCACAGCCATTCGGGTTTTCAGGAGCCGGACGGCGCCTACGGCGCCATCGTGATCGAGCCGCAGGGGCGCGAGCCTTTCCGCTACGACCGCGAATACGTGGTGCAGTTGACCGACAAGCACCCGCACTCGGGCGACCGCATCATGCGCAACCTGAAAAGCTCGGCTGACTACTACAACCGCCAGCAGCAGACGGTGGGCGACTTCTGGCGCGATAGCCGCGAGCGCGGGCTGGCCGCCACGCTGAAGGATCGGCTGATGTGGGGTGATATGCGCATGATGTCGAGCGACATCGAGGATGTGCAGGGCTTCACCGGGCTGATCAACGGCAAGGGGCCGGAGCAGAACTGGACCGGATTATTCAAACCCGGTGAGCGGGTGCGCCTGCGGCTGATCAACTCGTCTGCCATGACCTACTTCGATGTGCGCCTGCCCGGTTTGAAAATGACCGTGGTGCAGGCCGACGGCAATAACGTGCAGCCGGTCACGGTCGATGAGCTGCGTATTGGCGTTGCCGAGACCTATGACGTCATTGTTCAGCCGAAGGAAGACCAGGCTTACACCCTGTTCGCCGAATCCATGGGTCGCTCGGGTTTTGCCCGCGGCACTCTGGCGCCGCGTGAGGGCATGCAGGGTGAGATTCCGGCGCTGCGTCCGGCACCGCTACTGACCATGGCCGATATGGGCATGGCGCATGCGGGTATGGATCATGGCGACATGGCCGGCATGGATCACAGCGGCATGAACCACGGCGATATGGCCGGCATGGATCACAGCGGTATGAACCACGGTGAGATGGCCGGAATGGATCACAGCGGCATGAACCACGGTGATATGGCCGGAATGGATCACAGCGGCATGAACCACGGCGATATGGCCGGCATGGATCACAGCGGCATGAACCACGGTGATATGGCCGGTATGGACCACGGCAGCATGAGTCACGGCGACATGGCCGGCATGGATCACAGTGGCATGAACCACGGTGATATGGCCGGCATGGATCACAGCGGCATGAACCACGGCGACATGGCCGGTATGGATCACAGCGGGATGAACCACGGCGATATAACCGGTATGGATCACGGCAACATGAACCATGGCGAGGCCGCAGCACTGCCCGCTGACCCCTTCTACGCCGAGGGCAGCGGGTTGATTCCACAGGCCTATAACGACGGTCGCTTCCTGTCCTATGCCGACCTGCGCGCCCAAAAGCCGTTGTATGAAGATCGCGAACCCACCCGCGAGATCGAGTTACGGCTGACCGGTAATATGGAGCGCTATATCTGGTCGATCAACGGCATCAAGGAGTCGGACGCCGAACCGATTCGCCTGCAGTACGGCGAGCGGGTGCGCTTCAAGTTCGTCAACGAAACCATGATGACTCACCCGATGCACCTGCACGGCATGTGGTCGATCCTCGACGTGGGCGCTGACCAGTGGAACCCGGTCAAGCATGTGATCAGCGTGGCGCCCGGCACCACCGTTTACATGGAGACCGAGGTGGACGCACCGGGCAAGTGGGCCTTCCACTGCCACCTGTCCTATCACGCGGCGGCGGGGATGTTCCGCACCGTCATTGTCGAAGGCGGCCCTGAAGGAGATGACTCATGAAGCGCCTGATGATCCCGTTGCTGCTGATGGTTTCGGCGTCGGCAGCAGCCGAGCAGATGCGTCACTCCATGCACCACGGCTATTTCTATGGCCTGCAGGCCGACGCGCTGGAATACCGCTATGGCGACAGTGGCGAGGAGCTTGGATACTGGAGCACCGAAGCCTGGTGGGGCACCGATGAGTTGAAAGCGCTTTGGCTGAGCGAGGCCGAATACAGCTTTGATCACGACAGTTGGGAGACGCTGGACAACCGTCTCGCGCTGCAAACCCCGGTCAGCGACTTTATCGATCTGCGCGGCGGCCTGCGGTTTGACACGCCAGACGGTGAGAACCGGCAGTACGCATTTGTCGGCCTGAATGGTCTGCTGCCCTACTGGCTGGAGATGGATAGTAACCTCTACGTGAACGAGTACGGCGATCTGTCGCTGGATCTCGCGCTGGAGTACGAGCTGCTGCTGAACAATCGCCTGCATCTGACCCCCTAGCTGGAGCTGGATGCGGCGTTCTCCGACGACGAGGCGGTGGGCGTCGGCCGTGGGCTCAGCGGCATGGAGGCGGGGTTGCGGTTGAGCTACGACCTGGTTGATCGCTCCATCGTGCCCTACGTTGGTGTGCACTACGAGCGGGCCTTTGGGCGTACTGCCGAGTTTGCCGCAGACGAGGGTGAGGATCGGGACGGCTGGTTTGCCGTGGCGGGGGTTCGCCTCGCATTCTGAGTGCGGGCGCAAGGCTGTACGTTGCCATAACTTCACTAGAGCTGGCGCCGCTGGTGCGGCGACAGTTGTGGGTACTGATCACAGGGAGCTCTTATGTCCGATGCTCATCATTGCCATCATCACGACGGGCCTGAAGCGGGTGGTCGAGTGACCGACCCGGTCTGCGGGATGCAGGTTGATCCGCACACAACAGCGCATCGATACACCTATCAGGGGCGCACATGGTATTTCTGCTCGGCGCGTTGCTGCGAGAAGTTCGCAAGTCAGCCTCAGGATTATCTGAAGCCGGAGGAGAAGGTAGAGGACGCGCTCCCGGTCGGCACTATCTACACCTGCCCCATGCATCCTGAAGTGCGTCAGGAGGGGCCGGGAGACTGTCCGAAATGCGGCATGGCGCTGGAACCGGAAACCGTGACGGCCGATACCGGAAGCTCGGCCGAGTTGCAGGACATGACGCGTCGCTTCTGGATTGGTCTGGTACTGACGTTACCCGTCTTCATCATGGAAATGGGTGGCCATCTATTCGGTCTGCACCAGCTGATCGCGCCTCAGGCGGCCAACTGGCTGCAGCTGGTACTCGGTACGCCGGTGGTGCTCTGGTGTGGCTGGCCCTTCTTCCTGCGTGGCTGGCGCTCGCTGCGCACGCTCAATCTCAACATGTTCACTCTGATTGCCATCGGCACCGGCACGGCCTGGCTGTTCAGTGTGCTGGCGACGCTGATGCCAGGCCTGTTCCCCGAGGCGTTCCGCCAGCACGATGGGTCGGTCGCGGTGTACTTTGAAGCGGCGGCGGTGGTGATCGTTCTGGTGCTGCTCGGGCAGGTACTTGAGCTGCGAGCGCGGGAGAAAACCAGTGGTGCCATTCGTGCACTGCTGGATCTGGCTCCCGCCACCGCTCGGCGCCTGGACGCGGATGGGAACGAGCAGGAAGTGCCGCTTGAGCATGTTCAGGTGGGTGACCGCCTGCGCGTTCGTCCCGGCGACCGGGTGCCGTTGGATGGGGAAATACTCGAGGGTCGTTCAAACATCGACGAGTCCATGGTGACGGGCGAACCGATGGCGGTTTCGCGTGCCGCCGGAGATCAGGTAATCGGCGGCAGCATGAATGGCCAGGGCGCCTTCGTCATGCGCGCCGACAAGGTTGGTCACGACACCATGCTGGCGCAGATTGTCAGCATGGTGTCCAGCGCCCAGCGCAGCCGGGCCCCGATTCAGGGGCTGGTGGATCGGGTCGCTGCCTGGTTTGTGCCGGCTGTCGTGTTGGTGGCGCTGTTGGCGTTTATCTGCTGGTCGCTGTGGGGACCTCAACCGCCGATGGCCTATGGCCTGATCGCCGCAGTCAGCGTGCTGATCATTGCTTGCCCCTGTGCGCTGGGGCTGGCGACGCCGATGTCGATCATGGTCGGCGTCGGACGTGGTGCCCAGCATGGTGTGCTGATCCGCGACGCGGAGGCGTTGCAGCGGCTGGAAGCGGTGACCACGGTGGTGGTCGACAAGACCGGGACGCTGACCGAAGGCGCGCCCAAGGTGGTTGAAGTGGTTTGCCTGGGCGGCGTCGCTGAGGCCGATCTGATCAGCCTGGCTGCCTCGCTGGAGCGCAGCAGCGAGCATCCGCTGGCGCGGGCGATAGTCGAGCATGCTCAAGACGCTGGTGTCAGTTTGCAGGAGGCCGCCGAGTTTGACTCGCCTAACGGCAAGGGCGTGGTAGGTACGGTCCAGGGCCAGCGGGTGGCGCTGGGTAACCGGTTGCTGATGGAGAGTCTGCAGTTGCCGGTGGCGAAACACGAGGCGCAGGCTGATCGGTTGCGCGCAGACGGTGCCACGGTCATTTTCGTCGCTGTCGGTGAGCAGGTTGCCGGTCTGCTGGCGATTGCCGATCCGGTCAAGCAGACCACCGAGCAGGCGGTGCAGGCGCTGCAGGCTTAAGGGTTGGAAGTGGTGATGCTCACCGGTGATAACCGCACATCGGCCGAGGCGGTAGCGCGGCGTCTGCATATTGACCGGGTGGAGGCTGAGGTGTTGCCAGAGGACAAGGCAAACATTGTTCAACAGTTGCAGCAGCAGGGGCGCGTGGTGCTGATGGCTGGCGACGGTGTGAACGATGCGCCGGCGCTGGCGACAGCCGATGTCGGTGTGGCTATGGGAACCGGCACCGATGTTGCCATTGAAAGCGCAGGGGTGACTCTGTTGCGTGGTGACCTGATGGGCCTGGTGACGGCGCGGCGGCTGTCTCGTGCGACCATGCGCAATATCAGGCAGAATCTGTTCCTGGCCTTTGTCTACAACGCGCTTGGCGTGCCTATTGCTGCCGGGGTGCTGTATCCGCTCAGTGGCATGTTGCTGTCACCGATGATTGCGGCGGCGGCAATGTCGCTGTCGTCGGTCAGCGTCATCAGCAACGCGCTGCGGTTGCGCGTCAGTCGCCTGTAATAAGGCGCGGTTGGGCAACAGGCAGCGACCATTCTCCGCAACCTGCCAGCAAGGACCCTTCTGCTATGTGGCTGCAGCGCAGCATTGCTCTCAAGCCCCGCGCGCGGGGCTTTCACCTGATCGATGACGAGATTCTGCGTGCGCTGCCAGAGCTGACCGAGGTGCGCGTGGGGCTGCTGCATCTGTGGCTGCAACACACCTCGGCGTCGCTGACTGTCAACGAGAACGCCGATCCGCTGGTACGCGGCGACTTCGAGGCGTTCTTCCGGCGCGCGGTGCCGGATGACGCCCCCTACTTCAAGCATACCTACGAAGGCCCGGACGACATGACAGCGCATATCAAGTCGAGCCTGCTGGGTGTGCAACTGACCCTGCCGGTAACTGCGAGCAGACTCGCCGTTGGCACCTGGCAAGGTCTCTATCTCGGGGAACACCGGGAGCATGCCGGCAGTCGCCGGGTGCTGGCAACCTTGCAGGGACAGTGCGACTGAACCGGGTGCATCCCGGGGCGCTCGCCCCAAATCAGGGCGAATTTGAGTGACGTCAGGTGACCATTGCATCAGCGCCGTCGCCAGCGATGCTCGCAACTGGCTGATAAATAGATCATTTCCGACAGGTATCAAAAAGCTGGCACCAACCGTGCATTGAGTCTCAGTGAAACGGGATGAGTCGTCATTGACTCATGACGCATCACACACTGGAGTGGTACTCAGGCGAACTAGGGTTCCGGCTTGCGTGGCAAGTGTCTGGTCCGAGAGTTTTCCGGCTCTCAAGGAATGAGGGCTACACGGCGGGATAAAAGCCCGGGAGACCGTCATGACGACGTTGTCCCCGTGCGCCTTTTCTCACTGTGTAGGAGTTGTACCCATGACCGCCCCACGCTTCAGCTTTGTCCGCAAGTCCCTGGCCGGCATCAGTCTGGCTGCCGCTGCCGCCCTGTCTCCTGTTGCCGCACACGCCGCCGACTCCATGACCATCGGTACGGTTGTGTGGGCCGGTTACGGTCCGTTCTATGTGGCTGACAAACTCGATCTGTACGACCAGTTTGGTCTGGATGTCGAGCTGCAGTTCTTCAATGACCCGGCGTTGCTGCCGTCTGCCATGGCGGGTAACGCTGTCGATGGCGCGATGCTGACCTACGACCAGGTGGTCGGTTCGGTGGCCAAGGGCCTGCCGCACCGGGTGGTCATGCCGATCGACTTCTCCTACGGCGGTGACGCCATCGTTGCCGACAAATCCATCACCAGCATTGCCGATTTCAAGGGCAAACAGGTGGGTTTCAACCCGCTGTCACCGTCCGACTTTCTGCTGGCCTACGCGCTGCAGATCAACGGCATGGGCGAGAAGGACATTCAGTCGGTCAACATGACGCCTGAAGGCATTCCCAGCGCCATGGCTTCCGGCAGCCTGCCGATTGGCGTGACCTACGAGCCGAACGTATCGCAGATCCTCGCCATGGGCGGCGGCGACAAATTCCACGTGGTGTATTCCTCCAAGGACGCACCGGGCCTGATCACCGACGTGCTGGCCTTCACCGAAGAGCAGATCGAGGAAAACCCCGAAGCCATCACCGCCATGATCAAGGGCTATCAGGCCGGCCTGGAATACATGCAGGCGCACCCGGAAGAGAGCGCAGAGATCATCGGCAAGGTGCTGGGCGTGAGCGGTGCCGAGGCGCTGGAGCAGATGGAAGGCGTCTACAACATTCCGCTTGCCGAGATGGGCCAGAACTTTGTCGAGTCCAGCGAAACCACGTCGTTTTATGGCAGTGGTGCGGTGATCGCCGACCTGCTGCTGAAGAACAAGCAGATCCCGGCGATCCCGGATTTTGCCGACACCTTTGACGCCAGTTTTGTCACTGAGCTTACCCAGTAAGACCACGGGCAGGCGCTTGCGCCTGCCCTGATCGGGACTTGCGGAGGAATCATGTCCACGTCCAAACCACTTTACCGTTACGCCGATGGCCGGGTCTGGAACAGTCTGGCGATCGCCTACAGCGTCGGCGGCTACCTGATCGGCCTCGGTCTGCTGCTGACCCCGTTCTGGCTGGCCAAGCTGGGCGGGCTGCTGTTGCTGGCGCACGCGATGATCATCGGCGCCTACCTGATTCACGAATTTGCCCACGGCACCATTTTCAGCAAGCCTGCCCACAACGCGCTGGCCGGCGAGGTTTTCAGCTGGATGACCGGCGGCTGCTACGCCGACTTTCAGGATCTGCGGCGCAAGCACATGCGCCATCACGTCGATCGCGCCGACGTCATCACCTTCGACAGCAAGGCATTCATCAACGGCCTGCCGAACTGGGCACGCAAGCTGATTCTCGCGCTTGAGTGGGCGTATATCCCGGCGGTTGAGCTGATCATGCATTTCTACGTGGTGCTGCTGCCGTTTATCAGCCAGAGCGAGAAACACCGTGCCCGCCGCGGCAAGGTGCTGACGGTGCTGCTGATCCGTACCGCGCTGTTTGCCCTGCTCGGCTGGCTGTCGTTCAGTGCGCTGGTGCTCTACTGCGTTGCCTGGCTGATCATGGTCACCGTGCTGCGGTTTGCCGATGCCTACCAGCACACCTACGACGCCTTCGCCGTGCTGGAAGAGGACGGCAAGATCCCGGCCGACAAGCTGCGTGACCGCGCTTATGAGCAGCTCAACACTTTCAGCAATGTGGTGTCGCTGCGCTGGCCGTCGCTCAACCTGCTGCTGCTCAACTTTGCCTATCACAACGCCCATCACGAGAAGCCGGTCGCGCCCTGGTATCGCCTGCCCAAACTGCACGAAGAGCTGTACGGCGATGCCTACCGTCAGGTAGTGCCGATGAGCGAGCTGCTCAGCAGCTTCCACCGCCACCGGGTGCGCCGGGTGCTGAGCGATGACTACGGTGAATTCGTTGATGGTCCCAAGCGTGCCGAGAACTTCTACGGCGCGGTGGGCGTGTCCTTCCTGACGGCGGTATGAATATGCAGACGCTGGATTATCAGGGCCGCACCGTGGTGATTACCGGCGCCGCCAGTGGCATCGGTCTGGGCCTGGCGCAGGCCTTTGCCGCGCAGGGCGCGCGGCTGGAGCTGGTCGACCGCAATGCACAGGCGCTGGCGGCTACCGTCGAGCAGCTCTCGGCGGTGACCCAGGTGCACGGCCGGGTGCTGGATCTGAACGACGACGCGGCGGTGGCCGATTACGCCAGCCGACTGGGCCAGCGTCAGCCGCAGGTGGATGTGTTGATCAATAACGCCGGCATGGAACAGCCAACGCCGCTCAGTGATAGCGCCGCCGACGCCAACCGGCGCTGGCAGCACCAGCTGGATAACAACGTGGTGTCGATGCTGCGCCTGACCCGCGCACTGCTGCCGCTGCTGGGCAAGGGCAGCAGCGTGATCAACCAGTCCTCGATCTGGGGGCTGAGTGCCGTGGCCGGATTCTCCGCCTACGTTGCCAGCAAGCACGCGGTGATCGGCCTGACCCGCTCACTGGCGTGGGAGCTCGGCGGGCAGGGTATTCGCGTCAATGCCGTGTGCCCCGGCTGGGTCGGCACCGACGCAGCCATGGCGTCCCTGCGCAATATGGCGCAGGGCAGCGGCCGCAGTGAGGCCGAGGAGCTGGAGCACATCCTCGCCGCGCAGGCGATCCCTGAATTGCTGACGCCTGCCGATCTGGCCGGCACCTTTCTGTTTCTCGGCGCGCCGGCCTCGGCCGCCATTACCGGGCAGGCCATCGTGGTCAGTCGCGGGGAGGTCATGCACTGATGTTGAAGGTCGAGTTGAAAGGCCAGCGCATTCTGGTCACCGGCGCCGCTACCGGTATCGGCCGCGCCTGCGCGCTGATGCTGGCGGGGCAGGGCGCCGAAGTCTGGATCAACCATCTGGGCCAGGCCGGTGCCAGCGCTGATCTGGTGGAGCAGATTCGCGCGGTTGGCGGCCGCGCGGTGGCGATCGAGGCGGATGTCAGCGACCCGGATGCGGTGGAGGAAATGTTCGCCTGCATCACCGCCACCGGCCCGCTGCACGGGCTGGTAAATAACGCCGGAATCATTCAGGAGCAGGGCTTTCTGGACACCTCGGAAGACGACTGGCGGCGGATCATGGCGGTCGATCTGGATGGTGTTTATCGCTGCTGCCGCTGTGCGCTGGAAAGCATGAGTGGGGCGGGCCGCGGGGCCATCGTCAATATCGCTTCCGAGCTGGGTCAGCTGGGGCGCGAAAACTATGTTGCCTACTGCACCGCCAAGGCCGGCGTGATCGGCATGACCAAGGCGCTGGCGCGCGAGTTTGCGCCCGCTATTCGCATCAACGCGGTGGCGCCCGGCCCGGTGGAAACCGCGATGGTCTCGCTGGAGCACATGAGCGAAGAGTGGATTGCCAGGGAGCTGGCCATTCCGGCCGCGCGCCTCGGCCAGCCGGAGGAGATTGCTGCGGCGGTCTGCTTCCTGCTGTCGCCGGCAGCGAGTTTCTTTACCGGGCAGGTGCTCGGCGCCAACGGTGGCGCCTGGATGGGTGGCTGATGCTGCGTCCGGAATGGGTACTGATTCTGGCAACGGTGCTCTGGGGCACCAGCTGGCTGCCGCTGCAGGCGTTCGCGGCGCAGGGTATTGATGGCTTTCCCATGGTGCTGGCCAGCTACGGCCTGATCGCAGTGTTTGCCCTGCCGCTGCTGTATTGGCAGCGCGCCGGCTGGTGGCAGCAGCGCTGGGGGGTGCTGGGCATCGTGCTGTTTGGCGGTTGGGCGAACGCGGCGCTGCTGTCATCGCTGTCGCTGGCCGAGGATCTGGTGCGGGTGATGCTGCTGTTCTATCTGGCGCCGGTGTGGGGCGTGCTCGGCGGCTGGCTGCTGCTGCGTGAACGGCTGACCGCGCTGCGTGTCGCCGCACTGGTGCTGGCGCTCGCGGGCATCGCCCTGACGCTGGGCGTCAATGCGCAAACCTTCGCCAGCCTCACCGCGATCGACTGGCTGGCGCTGAGCGCCGGATTGGGCTTCGCCCTGAACAACCTGGCGACGCGGGCGGCGGATCGGGTGCCGATGTTGAGCAAAACGGTCGCCGCCTTCGTTGGCAGCAGCCTGTTTGCCGGTGCCGCCTGCCTGCTGTTCGCCAAGGGGTTGCCGGCGCTGGCGTCGACGACCTGGCTGTGGATCGCACTGTTTGCGGTGGGTTGGCTGCTGCTCGCCACCCTGGGCGCGCAATACGGCGTGACCCACCTGGAGGCCAGCCGCGCAGCCGTGCTGGTGGTATTCGAATTGATCGCCGCCGTGTTGTCGGTGGCCTGGTTCAACGATGAGGTGATCGCACCGCGCACCTGGCTGGGGGCCGGCATGGTCACGCTGGCGGCGGTGATGGCCGGCTGGCCCGAGCGTTCACCCGCGCAACTGACGAGGAGTACGTCCTGATGGCAAGTGTCTATATGGATCAGATCAGCTGGGTCGAATACCGGCAACGGGTCGAGCAGGGTGCGGTGGTGTTTCTGCCCTGCGGCGCGACCGAGCAGCACGGCCCGCACCTGCCGCTGGGCACCGATGCGTTGCTGTCGACCGCATTGAGCGCCGATGTGGCGGCGCAGATTGGTGGCATCGTCGCCCCGGCGCTGGCCTACGGCTACAAGTCGCAGCCCAAGTGCGGCGGCGGTCAGCATTTCTGCGGCACCACCAGCCTTGACGGCGCGACTCTGATTGCGCTGGTGCAGGATGCGGTACGCGAGTTTGCCCGTCATGGCGTGAAGCGCCTGGTGCTGGTGCTGGGGCATTACGAGAACACCTGGTTTGTTACCGAGGGCATCCAGCTGGCGCTGCGCGAGCTGGGGCCGGCCTGTGATCTTGAAGTCATGCGCCTGGAGCACTGGGACTTCTGCAAGGAAGAGACGCTGGACGATATCTTCCCCGATGGTTTCCCCGGCTTTGCGCTGGAGCACGCCGCGGTGATCGAAACCTCGCTGATGCTGCATTACCTGCCGCATCTGGTCAGCCTCGACAAAATCCCGAACGACCCGCCGGCCGACTTTCCGCCCTACGACATGTACCCGACCCGCACCGAGTGGGTGCCACCGTCCGGAGTGCTGTCCTCGGCGCTGGGGTCGACCGCAGAGAAGGGCGCACGCATGGCTGACGACATCGTCACCGGCATCGCCGCTGCGGTGCGTCACGAATTCAAGCTGGAGGCCTGAGATGCTGCCGCTGTTGCCGTCACGTACCGCGCTGCTGCTGATCGACATGCAGCGCGACTTCTGCGCCCTCGGCGGTTACGCCGATCAGGCCGGGCTGGATATCGCCTGCCTGCGCGCGCCGATTCCGGCTCAGCAGCGCCTGCTTGCAGCGGCGCGGGCCAGCGGCATGTTGGTGGTACATACCCGCGAAGGGCACCGCCCGGATTTGTCCGACCTGCCCGACTGGAAACGCATCCGCGCCGAGCGCAGCGGCGCGCCGATTGGCGCAGCAGGCCCGCTCGGTCGGCTGCTGGTGCGTGGCGAGTACGGCCATGACCTGATCGACGAGCTGCAGCCGCAGGTCGGAGAGCCGGTGATCGACAAGCCCGGCTACTGCGCCTTTGCCGCCACCGACCTGGAACTGATCCTGCGCAGCCGCGGTATCGACACGCTGATCATCACCGGGGTAACCACCGAGGTCTGTGTCAGCTCGACCCTGCGCAGCGCGATTGACCGCGGCTTCAACTGTCTGACCGTCAGCGACGCCTGCGCGTCTGCGCATCCCGAGCTGCACGCCGCCGCGTTGGCGATGATTGGCGTCGAGGGCGGCATCTTTGGCGAAGTCTGTGACAGTGCGGCGCTGCTCAGCGCCCTGCGGGAGGCAGCATGACTCAGGTGCAGAAACTCTGGCCGTTGCTGACCGCCACCCACCATTACGACAAGTCAATCTCGACCCGTGGCCGTGGCCACGGCGTACAGATCGAGGCGCCGATTCTGGCCTTTCTGATCGAGACCAGACAGGGCCGGGTGCTGTTCGACGTCGGCTGCGACTACAACAAGCTGAGCGATCCAACGCTGCGCGCCCGCTGGTACGACCCGGTGGAGTTTCCCATGGGGCCGCCGCAGATGAGCGAAGAGCAGCGACTGGAAGCGCATCTGGCCAAGCTCGGGCTGACCTGCAAGGACATCGACATGGTGTTTCTCAGCCACCTGCATTTTGATCACGCCGGTGGCCTGTGCGACGTCTGCGGCGCCGAAGTGCATGTCCACGAAGACGAGTTGCACGCTGCCCGTGAACCAGCGGACAACGCCTACTTCGCCGATGACTTTACCGGCAACGTGCGCTGGCGCCTGCAGCAGGACGAGTACGATCTGCTGCCCGGCCTGCGGGCGATCAACACGCCGGGCCACACCGCCGGGCACATGTCGCTGATGATCGAACTGCCGACCGGTGCGCCGGTGATCCTCACCGGTGATGCCGCCGACCTGACTGAAAACCTCGATGATGAAATCGCGCCCGGCCTGTGCTGGCGCGACCGCGAGGACATGGCGCTGGACAGCATCCGCAAGCTGAAACGCATCGCCGGCGAGACCGGCGCCGAGCTGTGGCCCAACCACGACATGGTGTTCTGGCGCACCCTCAAACGCTTCCCGGAGTACCACGCATGAACGCCGTTCCCGAGGCCTATCACGGCGTCTGGCAGCGCACCCTGCTGCGTCTGTCCGACGGCACCGAGGACATCGCAACCCGGGTGTTCTGGCTGCAGAGTGCGCATCTGCACGCGGACCTGCGGATTCCCGATCCGACACCGAAACTGCCGTTTGAGCGCGCTGCACAGGCGGGCTTTGCCGGCCTGACCGAGGCCACTTCTGGCCGTTGCCAGTGGCACCGCATCATCGATTTCCACCCGGACAGCGGCACTGACATCGGCAACATGCAGTTTGTCAGCAGCGATGAGGTTCACGAGAGCGCACTGAACGGCAGCTATCTGGAAATCTGGCGCCGTTTGCCGGACTCGTGCGGCCCGGTCGCAGAAACCTGGCTGCTGAGCGCCGACGGCTCCGGTCGTCAGGCCTGCCTGCTGCGCGCCGGTGACTACTTTATGTTCGCCGCGGACCGCCCCGTGCGCCTGGGCCGTGGCCGTTCACTGTCCGAATACCTGCAACACGACTGTGCACGCAGCGCTGAACACCTGCTTGGCTGCGAGCTGACCTTCGGCCGTATTCAGGGCGGCGAGCGGCCCTGGCAGATTTTGTTCAGCACCTTGCCCGCCGCCACCGGCGGCCTGTTTTCCGTACCCGCCGATCCGGCGCGCTGGGATGCGCTGCCGGTCGGCTGGCTCGGTATCTATCCACCCGAGAATGGCTGGCGCCCGACCTCGTTGCCGCGCCTGCAGCACCTCACCACGGAGACACTGGTATGAACGCACCAGCCCCCCTACCCGAAACCCCCGCGGTTGCAGTCAAGCACAAACCCCGCTCGCGCTGGTGGGTCGTGCGCGGCAGCCTGTCCTCACGCACCAGTGCCCTGCTGACCGCCGTTGGCCTGGCAGCGCCGTTTTTCATCTGGTGGCTCTACAGCGCGCTGGGTCTGAATGACCCGCTGTTCATGCCGGGCCCCGGCGCGGTGCTGGAACGCGTTGTCAGCTGGTGGCAGGAGGATGGTCTGTGGGACGACATCTGGATCAGCGTCTACCGGGTCATGGCCGGCTTTCTGCTCTCGGCGATGATCGCGCTGCCGTTGGGGCTGTATCTGGGCACCTACAAGCCGGTGCAGGCAACGCTGGAGCCATTGATCGACTTTATCCGCTATATGCCGGCGGTCGCCTTTATTCCGCTGGTAATGCTCTGGGTCGGGATCGGCGAGGGCTCGAAGATTCTGATCATCTTTATCGGGACCTTCTTTCAGATGGTGCTGATGGCCGCAGAAGACATTCGCCGGGTGCCGATGGCGCAGATTGAAGCAGCGCAGACCATGGGCGCCTCGCGCAGCGAAATCATCCGCCTGGTGGTACTGCCCTCGGCCCGTCCGGCCTTGCTCGATACCCTGCGCATCACCTGCGGCTGGGCCTGGACCTATCTGGTGGTGGCCGAACTGGTGGCCTCCAACTCGGGCCTTGGGTACGCCATTCTGCGCGCCCAGCGCTACATGCACACCGACAAGATTTTCGCCGGCATCCTGCTGATCGGCCTCATCGGTCTGCTGACCGACCAGGCGTTCCGCTGGCTGGGTCGCCGCGCCTTCCACTGGCAGAAGAGGTAAGCCCATGGACCAGTCCTGTATCAGCATTCGCAACGTGGGCAAGCAGTTCGCCGCCCGCAACCAGACCATCGAGGCGCTGCGCGACGTCAACCTCGAAGTGCAGCCCAACGAGTTCATTACCTTTGTCGGCGCTTCCGGCTGCGGCAAGTCGACCCTGCTGCGCATCATGGCCGGGCTGGAAACCCACAGCAGCGGCGACATTCTGCTGCGTGGCGAGCCGATTGACGGCCCTGGTGTGGACCGCGCCATGGTCTTCCAGCACTACAGTCTCTACCCGTGGCTGACGGTCACCGAGAACATCAAGTTCTGCCGCCAGCTCAAGGTCATCGCCGACTCGGTACACAGCCAGTCCGACGTCGAGGCTGCCAGCGGCCGCGCCGATGCGCTGCTTAATCTGATGGGGCTGAAGAACTTTGCCGGTGCCTATCCCAGTCAGTTGTCCGGCGGCATGCAGCAGCGGGTGGCGATTGCCCGCGCGCTGATGCCGCGGCCGGATTTTCTGCTGATGGATGAGCCCTTCGGCGCGCTCGATGCGCAGACCCGCGAGGTGATGCACGATCTGATCCTGCACGTGCACCGGCTAGAGAAGAGCACCATCCTGTTCGTCACCCACGATGTGGAGGAGGCGATTTATCTGGGCACCCGCATCGTGCTGATGGCGCCGCGCCCGGGTCGGATCGACAGCGTCTACGAGGTGCCGCTGCCCAAGGTGCGGCATCAGGATATGAAGCTGGAGCCGGAATTTATCGCCCTCAAGCGCGAGATTCTGACCCGCATTCGGGAAACGTCCGGGGTGCAGACCGATCTGGATCAGCTGGCGCGCCTGAGCGAGGGAGCTGTTTTATAGGCTGGCCGTCTAGGGCAGGCGCTACAGGCGAAAATTTTTTTTCGCAAGACTAGCCAAATCCCCTCGATGAACTATATATAGCCTGTTTTCCACTGTGAGGATTCAGGCATGAGTGATGATCTGGACGACGATCTGGATGGTATGGACGACTCCGAGGTCGACGATCAGGATGATGTGGTAGACGACAGCGATGACGGTGACGACGGCGAGCCGGTTTCCAGCGGCAAGTCGCGCAAGAAGGCATCGTCCTCGGCGGATGACCTGGAAGGGGCGTCGATGGAGGCCAAGGAGCGTGAGCGCGAGATGCTGGCCCGTCAGATCGAAGAATTCATGGCCCGAGGCGGCAAGGTCCAGCAGATTGACGACAACGTCGTCTCTGATCCGCCGAGAAAGCCTGAGAGCAAGTACGGCAGCCGTCCTATCTGACGCTGCCGTAGCCACCGTTCAGCGCTTGGCGTAGCGCTGGTAGCGGTTCAGCCAGGGCGGAATCTCGCTCAGGCAGCGCACTTCGCCATGGGCCCGTTGCTGGCCCGCCCAGGCACTACCCTGTGGGTTGAACCACAGGGTATGCATGCCCACATCCAGTGCCCCCTGGATGTCATCACCCGGATGATCGCCAATATGGACCGCCTGCTGCGGCTCGACGCCAGCCCGTTCCAGTGCGGTGACAAAGGGTGCCGGATGCGGCTTGCTCAGGCCCACTTCGTCGGCCGAAACGATAATGCTGAAATAGCGGTCCAGACCCAGCCGGCGTACGTCGGCGTTGCCGTTGGAGATACACGCCAGCTGGTACTGGCGTGACAGCAGTTCCAGCACCAGTTCGGCATGCGGAAAGTATTCCAGCCGGTGCCGTGCGTCGATGAATACCTCGAAGCCTGCCAGCGCCAGTCGCTTTGCCTCGTCCGCTGAATAGCCTGCCTGGCGCAGGCCCAGCTCCAGCACCGCGATGCGCAGGGCTGTGACCCGGTGGCGCAGTTCGGGGTCGGCATCCAGTACCTCGGCCAGCAATGCCTTGCGGGCCTCCTTGTCACGGGCGGCGGTGTAATCCGGTGCCTGCTTGCCAAGCCAGTCGGCCAGCACCCGTTCGGCATTGGCTACCACCGATTCGGTTTCCCACAGGGTGTTGTCGAGGTCAAAGGTCACCAGTTGAATCATTTGTCTGCCTTGCGTTTGGCTCTGGGGTGGGCCTGATCATACACCTGCGCCAGGTGCTGGAAATCAAGATGGGTGTAAATCTGGGTGGTGCTGATATCGGCGTGGCCGAGCAGCTCCTGCACGGCGCGCAGGTCGCCGGAGGATTCGAGCATGTGGCTGGCGAAGGAGTGGCGCAGCATGTGCGGGTTCAGATGCTGGCCGATGCGCTCGATGCCGTGACGGCGCAGGCGCAGCTGGATGGCGCGCGGGGTCAGTGCGCTGCCGCGCTGGCTGACGAACACCGGCTGCTGCGCCCCTTCGCGCGCCGGGCGCACGCTGAACCAGTCGCGCAGGGCACGGCGCGCCATGCGCCCGACCGGCAACACGCGGGTCTTGTTGCCCTTGCCGGTTACCCGTACTTCGCCTTGCTGCAGATCGAGGTCGGCCATGTCCAACCCGGCCAGCTCCGACAGCCGCAGGCCGGAGGAGTAGAACAGCTCAAGCATGGCCTGATCGCGGCGCTGCAGCCAGTCGTCTTCACCAGTGTTGTCGAGCAACTGTGCGGTCAGGTCGGCGTCGAGGGTGCGTGGCAGGGTGCGCGGTGCCTTGGGCGCGCGCAGATCCTGTGCCGGGTTCTGGCGGCTGCGCCCTTCGCGCTGGAGAAAGCGGTAAAAGCTGCGAATGGCGCTCAGCAGGCGCTGCAGGCTGCGCGGTGCCAACCCATGCTGATGCTGGCTGGCGATGAAGTGGCGCAGGTGCTGGGTGTCCAGCTGGCCCCAGCCGGGCAAGCTGCGTTCGGACCGGTACAGGTCGAGGCGGAGCAGGTCGTGGCGATAGGCTTCGACGGTACGCGGCGACAGCCTGCGCTCAATGCGCAGGTGATCGAGAAACGCGCTGATGTCAGGGTCGGCGACGCCGGCCGGCTCAGGTGTGGCTTTCATCGGCCAGCGGGCGTTGGCGCAGCAGCACGCGGGCAAGCGCGTCGGCGACGTAGCCCAGAAACAGGGTGCCGGTGGCGCTGCGGTACTGCTGGGGGTCTTCGCTGCCCAGTGCCAGCACGCCATGCAGGCCCTGGTAGCGGATCGGTGCCAGCGCGGTGGAGGCCACCTGTTCGGCTGACTCGGCGAACAGGAAGCTCAGCTCGGCAGGACGCAGCGCACCGGCCAGCGGCTTGTCACTGTCCAGCAGGTGGCCGATGGCCTCCTTGGCCGCCGCGTGGGTGACGCAGTGGGCGTTGCTGTAGCGATCGGCCTCGGTAAACAGGATCAGGCTGACATGGGGTACCTGAAAGTCGGTGCGCAGGCTGTCTTCCAGGGTGGCAATCACCTGATCCGGACTCTGCGCTTCCAGCATGCCGAGAATCAGTCGACGGCTCTTGTCGAACAGTCTGTCGTTCTCGCGGGCGGTGTCCATCAACTGATTGAGCCGATGGCGAACATCGATATTGCGCTCGCGCAGCAGCTTGACCTGACGCTCCACCAGCGACACCGCATGGCCGGCCTCGTGCGGGACGATCAGATCGGCCAGCAGCTCGTCGTGCTCGACGAAGAAGGCCGGGTGGCGACGCAGGAAGTCTGCGACCTGTTCGGCGTTGATCTGTGCCGGCTGCGGTGTCTGCTGTTCCTTCATACGCGGATCTGTCCCTCGTAAACTCGGGTGGCGGGGCCGGTCATCAGTACCGGTTGGCCCGGGCCGGCCCACTCGATCTGCAGGCGGCCGCCGGGCAGATCGATCTGTACCGGTGAGTCGAGCAGGCCGAGGCGGATACCGGCAACGGCAGCAGCGCAGGCGCCGGTGCCGCAGGCCTGGGTCTCGCCGACGCCGCGCTCGTATACCCGCAGACGGGCGTGCTGGCGGTCAACCACCTGCATAAAGCCGGCGTTGACCTTGCGCGGAAAGCGCGGGTGCGCTTCGATCAGGGCGCCAAGGCGCTCCAGTGTGCCGTCGCGCACATCCGATACCAGGGTAACGCAATGCGGGTTGCCCATGGATACGGCGGCGACCTGCAGGGTCTCACCGCCAACCTCGAGGCTGTATTCGCAAGCTTCAGCGTCGGCCTGGAACGGGATCTCGGCCGGCACGAAACGCGGCGCACCCATGTCGACGGTGATCTGCTTGTCGCGGTTTACCTTGAGTACGATCGGGCCGCCGGCGGTTTCGACGTGGATGGTCTGCTTTGCGGTCAGGCGCTTGTCCTGCACGAAGCGGGCAAAGCAGCGCGCACCGTTGCCGCACTGTTCGACTTCGCTGCCGTCGGCGTTGAAAATCCGGTAGCGGAAGTCGGCATCGGGCGTGCTTGGCGGCTCGACCAGCAGCAGCTGGTCAAAACCGACACCGGTGTGGCGGTCGCCCCACTGGCGGATCTGCTTGGCTGACAGCTGGGCGTGCTGGGTGACCAGGTCGATGACCATGAAGTCGTTGCCCAGCCCGTGCATCTTGGTGAATCGCAGCAGCATCTCAGGCCTCGGGCAGCAGTGATTCGCCGGCCAGCAGCTCGCCGACGGTTTCGCGGCGACGGACCAGATGGGTGGTTTCGCCGTCGACCAGGACTTCGGCGGCCCGTGGGCGGGTGTTGTAGTTGGAGCTCATGACAAAGCCGTAGGCACCGGCCGAGCGCACGGCCAGCAGGTCTCCTTCGGCCAGCGCCAGCTCGCGGTCCTTGCCGAGGAAGTCGCCAGTCTCGCAGACCGGGCCGACCAGATCCCAGGTTTGCACGGCAACGTCACTGCGCGGCTTGACCGCATCGATGCCCATCCAGGCGCTGTACAGGGCCGGACGGATCAGGTCGTTCATGGCGCCATCGATGATCGCGAAGTTCTTGTGTTCGGTCGGCTTGAGCAGGTTGACGCGGGTGAGCAGTACACCGGCGTTGGCCACGATCGAGCGGCCCGGCTCGAACACCAGGGTCAGGTCGCGGCCGGCCAGCGCCTCGCGGACCTTGGCCAGGTAGCTGCCGGGGCTCGGCGGCACTTCGTCACGGTAGGTCACGCCGAGGCCACCGCCGAGGTCGAGGTGGCGAATGCTGATGCCTTCCGCTGCCAGACCGTCGATCAGTTGCAGCAGGCGTTGCAGGGCGTCGATAAACGGCGTGTCGTCGGTCAGCTGGGAGCCGATATGGCAATCAACGCCACAGACCTCGATGTGACTCAGCTCGGCGGCGCGGCGGTAGACGGCCGGTGCCTGGGCGATGTCGATGCCGAACTTGTTTTCCTTCAGCCCGGTGGAAATATACGGGTGGGTCTTGGCATCCACATCCGGGTTGACCCGCAGCGAAACCGGGGCCTTGACGTCCAGCTCCGCAGCGACCTGCTGCAGACGCTCCAGCTCGGCGGCGGATTCGACGTTAAAGCAGTGGATACCCACTTCCAAAGCACGGCGCATTTCGGCGGCGGTCTTGCCCAGTCCGGAGAAGACAATCCGGGCCGGATCACCGCCGGCGGCCAGCACGCGCTCCAGTTCGCCACCGGAAACGATGTCGAAGCCGGCACCACGGCGGGCCAGCAGGTTCAGCACGCCCAGGTTGGAGTTGGCCTTGACGGCGAAGCAAACCAGATGGGGAACGCCTTCCAGCGCGCTGTCCCAGGCGTCATAGGCCTGTTCGATGGCAGCACGGGAGTATACGAAGCAGGGCGTATCGTATTGCTCGGCAATAGCGGACAGGGCGACGCCTTCGGCGTAGAGTTCGCCGTTGCGATAATCAAACGCGGTCATGGATGCATCACTTCTCGGTCGATTGCTCGGTGGTCTCGGTTTGGACCGCGGAAGTGGCAGCCGTGTCCTCGGGCAGGTAGAGAGGGCCTTTCTGACCGCAACCGGTGAGAACCAGGAGCGTAAACAGGGCCGCAGCGAATGGCTTCATGTTGAAATCCTTACAGGTAGAATACCCGGCAGTATACCCAGCCACCCGGTCGGACGCATCAGCCAGCGGCCGGGCGGACGGAAAACGGCGCACAGGCGCCCGAGCCAGATGAGAGACAGACAATGCAGGACATGAGCGAAGCGGCATTTCACCAGACCGTGGATCGGGTGCAGGACCTGATCGAGCACGCCCTTGACGGCGGCGACCTGGATCTGGAGATGGAGCACATTGACGGTTCGCTGGTGCTGATACTGCCGGAGGGGCAGCGGCTGGTGGTCGGCCGCCAGCCGGCGTCACGCGAGCTGTGGCTGGCGACTCCGGACCGCACGCTGCACTTCAACTTTGATCCCGAGCGCGGCTGGTTGCATGACAGCGGTGAAGGCACGCTGGGGGAGGTACTGGCTGGCGTGCTGGAAGAGTTCAGTGGTGAAGATGTCGAGCTGGATATCGACGCGGAGTCGTTGTGAGCAGCCGCGGGCGCCAGCCTTCCCCCTGCGTGCGCAAGTGCTGCCTGGACGGCGATCTGTGCATGGGCTGTGGCCGTCTGCTGGATGAAATCCTTGAGTGGGGCAAGGCGTCCGACCGTCGTCAGTGCGAGATCATTGATGCAGCCGCGCAGCGCCGCGCGGCCTGGCAGAATCCCTCCGCCGCATCGCGCTGAGCCCGCCGGACGTCAGGCCAGCGCCTGCATGGCGTCGTTCAATGCCGTTTCCAGCTGCTGCCGATAGCGCAGGTACTGAACGGTCTGCATGCGCCCGCCCGGGTCGATGGCGGACAGGTCCAGATCGGTGATGTAGCACGGATAGGCTTCGCGGTGGCGGCGCTGGCCGAGGATATGGCTCGCCACTTCCCGGTACAGGCGTTCGCCGTACTCCAGCTCGGAGAACTCCCGGTGATCGCAGAAAATGGTGACCCGCGGACCGCGGCTGCCGCCGGGCTCGGCGATCGCCTGGACCGCGTAGATGTCGGGATCCATGCCGCCACGCGGCAGTGGGCGCTGCTCGATGCGCAGCGGATGACCGTCAAGGGCCGGCAGAATGGCGTATACCAGCAGATCCCCTTCGTTCACGCTGCTGTCCAGTGGCTGGTTGGCCTGGCGGCGCTGCCGAATGCTCTGCAGAAACCGCAGCAGCGGCAGCAGCAGGGTCTGTTCGTCGCGGTAGCTCTGGCGTGTGCTCCATAGCGCACCGCGTTCATCCAGCAGGCTGATCTCGGCATAGCCCTGCGGCTTGAGACGGTAGAACAGCTGGATGCGCCCTGGCTGGTCCTGCGGCAGGATCAGCGCCAGATCCTGGCCTTGCAGGGCGTAGTTGTCCAATGCCAGCTTGCTGTAGCGTGGTGTGGGTTTGCCGAGGTAGCGCAGCAGCTGTTCACGGTCGCTGAGGGTCTGCATGCGGATCTGCTCATCCTGCCATTCCAGCGCACGGTAGCCGTTTTGCAACTGCAGCAGGAAGCGCTCTGGCTGACCCGAGAGCAGGTGGTTTGAGGCGTCACGAAACAGCTGCTCTACACGTTCGGCGATCGCGCTGGCCCGGTTGCGGCAGAAACAGCGTACCTCCAGCTCGGGCAGGCGCTGATGTTCGCGACCGCTGGTAAGGTAGTCCTGCAGGGCCTGCATGCAGGCTTCTTCGCCACTGTACTGATGCACCAGCAGCTCGTTCCAGCTGTTGAGGGTGATCTGATCGATGCTCAGAATCAGGTTGTCGCGCATCCCCGAGTAGCCCAGCGCATCGGTATGGCTGCTGATCAGGTGCAGGTTTTTCTGGCTGTTGCCGGGTAGCGGGTCGAGGCCGATATTGACCAGCAGCACTACCTTGCACGGCTCGCTGGCGCGCGACAGGGCGGTTTCGGTGAGTGCCGGCAACGGCAGCGGGAACTGCTGGCGCAGGCAATGCACGATACTGTTGAGTTCGTACTCGGTCAGGGCGCTGTCGCCCGGATGCAGGGCAAAGCGGGTAGCCCCGTCAATCACGCCGTTGCGCTGCCCCCAGGCCAGCAGCTCCAGCAACTGTCTCGACCGTTTCAGTGGCAGATGGTCGCTCAGCTCCTGCACGTTCAGTGTGCCGCGGTAGAGGCTCCAGTAGGGCTCCCCTTCGTCTGCCGACAGGTTCTGGCTGATGGTCAGCACCGGTTCGCTCAAATCCGGGCTGATGCCGGGATTGATGAACTCGATCTTGCCGGCCTTGCGCTCGAAGGCGGCATACAGACGACGGCCGAGCAGTGACAGGTCGCGGGCACTGACCTGATTGATCACATCCTGGCTGCGACCAAACTGCGACAGCAGCCGGTAGCTGTGGGTCAGCTCGTTGACCAGCTGGCGACGTTCGGCGCTGACCTCGCGGATGCGCCACTGGGTGCGGTCGTCCATCTGCTGCAGCTGACGCGGGCCCCAGTGCCACTCGCGCACCAGCTTTTCCATGATATTGCGCTTCCAGTCCATCATGCCGCTGCGCCGGCTCAGGCGCACATTGGCCTTGATGTACAGGCAGCGGCGCACCAGTTCCAGTCGCTCGGATTCGCCGCGGTTGACCAGATAACGCTCCAGTTTGCGGTACAGCATGACGTAGGGGTCCAGCTCGTCCTCGTCCAGCTGACCGGCAAAAATGGCCTGCTTGAAATCCAGACTGAGGCAGCGCACCTGCGGGTGTTCGCTGGAGTACACCTCGGTCAGCAGCAGCTTGAGCACCGATTTGTAGGGCGAGTCGATACCCTTGAACAGTTGCCACAGGCCGGCGCCGACAAATTCGCCGGCGGGAATGCTGGCGACATGGCCGAAGTCGAGGCTGTCGGCCTGCTTGATAAAGCGCTTGCTGATCAGCTGGTCGGTGTAGTGGGCGTAGCGCGCCTCCTCGTATACCGGCACCAGCCACCACAGCGGAAAACGGCCGCCGAGCAAAATGGCGGTGCGATAAAACTCGTCCAGCAGCAGGTAGTGCTGGGTGGTGCCGCAGTCCTCGATGCCGAGGGTGTTCTCGCGCGCGCCCTGGGCGAAATGGGTCGGGTCGACCAGGTGGAAGTGGGCTTCGCAGCTCTGGGTTGCTGCCCAGTCGCTGATCGCCTGACACTTGCGGCTCAGCTCGTCGCGCTGGGCGGCAGACAGATTGGGTGTGTGGCAGACCCAGATATCCAGGTCACTTTGTTCGGATTGGCCGATGGTACCGCCACTGCCCATCAGGTACAGCCCCTGAATGTGCGGCGTGAAGCCTGCGGGATGGCGGCGGTACTGGAAGCTGCGGGTCAGGCTCTGGGCCACCTGCAGGCTGGCGGTTTCCGGTTCGAAATTGGCCAGCCCGCAGGGCGTGTCGCGGGAAACAAAGCCGGGCAACAAGGGATAGTTGACGTCAAACAGCAGCGGAATCAGCTGCAGTACGTTGTACTGCCTGGTGGGCAGTGCCTGCAGAACCCGGCGCAAGCGCGTGGCGTTGAGTGCCATGAAGCGCTTGCGCAGGGTATTCAGAGCCTTGCGGTCAATGCCCTCTTCAATGCGTGGCTGGATTTCACCGTGCGACTGCATGTGGCGTGTCAGGATGCAGCAGTACGCAGAATGGTCAGCAGGGTCTGGCTGTGTTCGGCGGCGTCCAGGCCGAGGCTGGTCAGATAGCCGCCGTCGTGCTGGGTGATCAGGCCCTTGGCAAACAGACGCTCGGCGGCGGCGACAATCGCCGGATCGGCATCGTGGCTGTGGATCTTGAGTCCTTCCAGGGAGTTGGCCAGGTTGAACTGGCTGAGCAGGTTGATTTCGATGATTTCGTCGGATGTCAGCATGGCGGGGCCTTTTTTATCGGGTTTGCAGTCAGTCTAGCCGGGTGTCGTTGTTGGCGCATTCAGAGCCATGATGACACTGGCGCATTATCACCTGAGCGGGTACAAATCAGGGCGCGTCACGGTGTCGCCACTTCCGCCTAACAATGGAGAACAACAGGATGATCAGACTACACGGCTTTGCCGCCAGCAACTACTTCAACATGGTCAAGCTGGGGCTGCTGGAAAAGGGCGTCGAGTTCGAAATCAATCACGTGCATGGCAGCCAGGACCCCGAGTTTCTGGCAATCAGTCCGCGCGGCAAGGTTCCGGTACTGGAGACCGACAAGGGCTTTCTCAATGAAACCAATGTCATCCTGGAATACATCGAGGAAACCCAGGGTGGCAAGCCGCTGCTGCCAAGCGACCCCTATGAGCGCGGGGTGGTGCGGGCGCTGACCAAGGAGATCGAGCTGTATATCGAACTGCCGGCCCGTTCCTGCTTTATGGAAGTGTTTTTCGGTGGCAAGGTCGATCAGGCGATCAAGGACAAGGCCCGCGTCGAGTTGCTGGCCGGTGTTGCCACCCTGGCCCGTCATGCCCGCTTCGCGCCCTACGTGGCCGGCAGCGAAATGACCATCGCCGACCTGTTCTTCCTCTACAGCTTTGATCTGGCCTGCACTGTGGCGCAGAAGTTGTTTGATCTTGACCTCAAGGCCGAGTTGCCGCAGGGCGTGGCGCTGCTGGAGCTGTTGGCGCAGAATCCCAACGTGCAGCAGGTTGCTGCCGATCGCGATGCCGAGATGGCTGCGTTTATGGCGGCGATTCGGGCTCGTAAGTAATTGAGTGCTCTCTAGCGCGCTTGCCTTCAATACTTCACGACATTTCAGGGTGAGTGCCGAGGCACTGCGCCAAGGGTTGCTGCTGAATGCGTGGATGGTGGAGTGTGCACTCGGGTTTTGTCCCGTTTACGCGGGCGAGTAGCGCAGATTTATCGGGAATAAGAGCCACAGGATGTCTGAGGCTCGTAGAGCCGAGTTTTGTGGCTCCCCGATAAATCGAGCAACGCAGCGAACCCGAAGGGCCGCGTAGTCGGGTGCCCGGGGGGATCGCCAAGGGGGGCCGGGCAAGCGGCCCCCTTTGGCTCGCCGGCAAAGGCGAAAAGCTGACGAAACAACCGCGCCATTCAGGAGCTAGGCAACTGGCCGGGCTAGAACAAGGAGGGCCAGTTTGCAGGACAGCTAACCCGCGCTTGGCATATCCTTTGCTGCATGAACTGCACGTTCGTGCAGCAGGATTCCAGGAGTTGCCCATGTCTTTTCCCGATACCGATTTTCTCCGTGCGCTGCCCAAGGCCGAGCTGCACATGCACCTTGAGGGCAGTCTTGAGCCCGAATTGATGTTTGCGCTGGCCGAGCGCAACGGCATCACCTTGCCCTACGCCGATGTGGAGGCGCTGCGCGGCGCCTATGAGTTCGGCAACCTGCAGGACTTTCTCGATCTTTACTACCAGGGCGCCGATGCCCTGCGTACGGAGCAGGACTTCTTTGACCTGACCTGGGCCTACCTGCAGCGTTGCGCTGCCGACGGTGTGGTGCACGTCGAGCCGTTCTTTGACCCGCAGACGCACACGGTGCGGGGTATACCCATTGCGGTGCAACTGGCCGGTATCTCACGGGCGCTGGCCGAGGGCGAGCGGCAGCTGGGTATCAGCTCGCGGCTGATCCTCAGCTTCCTGCGCCACCTCAGTGAGGACGATGCCATCGCCACGCTGGAAGAGGCGCTGCCGCTGCGCGAGCATTTCGTCGCCGTCGGGCTGGACAGTTCCGAGCGGGGCAACCCGCCGGACAAGTTCCAGCGCGTGTTTGCCATGGCCCGGGAGGCCGGGCTGGCCTGCGTGGCCCATGCGGGTGAAGAGGGGCCGGCCGAGTACATTGAACAGGCGCTGGATCTGCTCAAGGTAGTGCGTATCGATCACGGTGTACGCTGTGTCGAAAGCCCGGCGCTGGTCCAGCGGCTGATCGCCGAGCAGATGCCGTTGACCGTTTGCCCGCTGTCCAATACCCGCCTGAAGGTATTTGCCGACATGCGCGAGCACAACATCCTGCAGTTGCTGGAGCAGGGCGTGAAGGTCACCATCAACTCGGATGATCCGGCCTATTTTGGCGGTTATCTTTTGGCCAACTTTGTCGCGGTGCGCGATGCCCTGAACATGACCCGTGAGCAGGCGATTGCGCTGGCGCGCAACAGCATTACGGCGAGTCTGCTGAGTGAAGCCGAGCAAGCCGGATGGCTGGCAAAACTGGCCGAGGCAGCCTGAGGCGGGAGCGGGGCACGGCAGGCCGTGCCCTGCGGTCAAATCAGTCCAGCATGTCCTTGAAGCGCTCATCGGTGCGGAAGGTCAGCGCCTTGCTGAACCCGGGCACCTGAATCTGCGCGTCGCTGATCTCGATTGCCGACTCGTCGATCATGTTCTGACCGAAGTTGTAGATGATATCCAGCTGGCCCTTGAGTGCGCGCTGGTCATAGGCCGCGGCCGCGGCGCGGGTCTGTTCGCGGCGCTGCTGCCAGGCCTCGAATGCCTCGGCCCCGTAGCGTTTTTTCAGCATCCGTTCGACGACCGTCGGGGCGATCACTACGGCACTGGCGTTATTGCCGCCAAAGCCCTTGGAGTTGATAAAAGCGACTTCCAGCGGCAGCTGGCTGCGGTCGATATCGCGGGTGCTGATCAGCAGACGCTGCTGGTGCACATCATCGGCGACCTGATCAATGGTCTTGATGCCCGGGATAATCTGGTACTTGAAGCTGCCGAGGGTTGCGGCCAACTGATCGGCACTGGCGCTGGCCAGTGAATGCCCGACGTAGGCTTTCACCGCCGCGACCGGCCAGCTGCTGATGTCGAACGCCTCGGCCACGCGGTCGAGAATTTCCGACTCGGTTACCCGGTTGGCCGGGGTGCTGGAGCCGTGAGCCTGAATGAAACTGCGCTGGCGCACCGCCTCCGGGCCAACGATCTGCATGGCCGCGTGGACCGCTTTGGCCATGGTCAGATAGTTGCCGGGGCCGGGTGCGGAAATCGATTTCTTGAAGCCGTCGGCGTTGATGAACACGTCCGGCACCGCGCCGTGAATATCTGCGCCCAGTTCCATCGCCAGGGCGTCGTCCATCAGCACAAAGAACTGGCCGGACTCTGCCAGGGTAAAACCGCAGTTGGCGCTGAACGGGCGGCTGGCACGGCGGAAGTCGACCTCGTCGCTGCCGCCAATCTGGCGTAGACCGTCTTCGGTGGCCAGCGCGCCCATGGCGCCGTAGCCCTCGATGCATTCCTGGGTAATCGGCGCTTCCCCGTTGCCGACCAGTACCACGCGGGCGCGGCCGCTGGTGATCATGTCGCTGCCTTTTTGCAGGTTATAGAGGAAGCTGGCGCAGGCGCCGGTGATGGCGCCGGTGGTGCCGACGCTGCCGAGAATATAGGCATTGATAAAGTCGGCCGGCATGCTGTTCAGGCCGAGCGCGAGCTGCTTGGCGCTGACCCGGCCGCCTTTCAGGCGCGACTGCATCAGGCCGCCGAAGCTGTTTTCGTCAAGCTGGCTCATGGCGCTGCTGGCAAACACCGCGACTTCGTCGGGTTCAACACTGTTGGCGATGGTCTGCCAGTCGATGCCGACCGAGCGCAGGGCGTCGGTGGCGGCAACGATGGTCAGCTGCAGGCCGCGCGGATGAAAGCGCGAGGCGTACAGCTCACCGGGCTCCAGGCCACTGGGCAACTGGCCGGCCGACTTCACCGGCAGGGCGCGGAAGCTGTCGACCTTGAGATCGCAGCCGTCATACACGGTGACCATGACTTCGGTGTCGTTCAGCGGCTCAACCACCCAGTCGCTCGGCAGCGGCTCGGGCAGCTGCTTGCTCAGGGTAATGAAGGAGAAGGGCTTGCCGGCTTCACCGGTGACGGTCAGATTCTTTTGCCAGTGGGCGGCGTCGACGTCCAGATAGCGCTTTTCGATGCGGCGTACCAGGGTGCCGTCGAGGATCTGCTGGCCAAAACGCTGCTCGATGTCGGCGAGAGTCAGCGGCTGGCCATCGGTATCGATATATTGATCGTTCTCGACGCTCACCAGCTTCATCAGTACGGCCAGGCCTGCGAGTGTCTCCTGCCGCTCGGCAGCGGGCAGGGACTCGATCACCATGCGCCGAAAACCGTGGTGGAAAGAGCTGCGGCCGGCGGCGTTGTAGCCGCCGAAGCCGACAATGACCGGTAAACGCGACATCAGACTGGACTCCTGGCTGTGTCCTGAGCTCCTGCAACAGGGGCGTAATCGGGCGCTACCTGGCTATTGAAAGCCGCTGCCCGATCAATGGGACTATTGGATTGTTGGTTTCGATGTCAGTGCTGACGAGAAATGTAACCGGCTGGTCACGTTTAGACCACTGTGTTTTGTAATCGGACCGGGCTGCAGGTCACTGCCGGTAAAGCGCTGCGGCCAGAATCCGTTGTACATCGCCGCGCTGTTTTACCCTGCGCAGTGCGGCATCCAGCCGATCACGCAGGCCTTCGGCATCGGGATGGGCGCGGGATATGAAAAGGTAGACATCCATCCGCACCAGCGGGTCACTGGCAATGCTGTCGGCCGGCAGCGCATCGATCAGGCCGCGCATCGGATCGTCATAGTTGAGCAGATAGGGCGCGCGATTGTGCAACAGCATCTGCAACGCCCCGGAGTGGCTGTTGGCGTAGGCAATCCGAACCCGAGCGCCGGGGGCCTTGAGCTGTTCGCCGAGTGCGCCATAACGGTAGGCGCCAATCAGGATCACGCTGCTGCCTGCCAGGTCCGCCGGGCTGCGGATGGCCGGTTGCAGCGGCTTGCGGTAGATGTTCAGGGCCAGGTTGAACACCGGGACATTGCCCTGCAGGGCGCCGACCAGCATTCCCGGGTGCCCTTCGCCGCCCATGGAGACGGTCGTTTGCCCCTGCTGCAGCCTGCTGTACAGACGGGCGGCGGGGTAAGCGCGTGTGGCAAAGGGCAAGTCGGCCTCGGCAAACAGCGCGTCGGCCAGCGCCAGCACCGGGCCGCCAGGCTCCCCCTGGTCGTCGATCTGGAAGTACGGGGGGAAGTCGGCCAGCGCGAACTCGAGCGGAGCCGGCTCCTGGGCACAGGCTGGAAGTACCGTCAGTGACAGTGATAACAGGCTGACAAGAAAGACAAGACGCCTCACCAATTGCTCCCGCCGTATCCGTATGGCTTCTTCTCCAACCTAGGTGGTGGGGCGTGATACGTCAAACCGGCGGTGCTGATCAGCTGGCCGGTTCGTAGATCACGTAGACCTTGCGGGTGCGCTCGCGGACTTCCCAGCTGCCGCTGAAACCGGCGGGGATGACGAAGCGGTCGCCGGTGCGCAGCACCCGGCTGTTGCCGTCGGCGTCGTGCAGTACCGACTCGCCCTCGAGAATCTCGCAGTACTCGTGCTCGCTGTAGCTGACTGTCCAGTGACCGGGTTCGGCCTCCCAGATACCGGTGCTGAACTGGCCGTCCGGGCTGCTGTAGTGATTGCGCACGTTCTGTGCCGGGTCGCCGCTGATGATCTTGGCGGCGTCCGGACGGTAGTGCTCTGCCGGGGTGTCGGCAGTGGCGAAATCAATGATGCTGGAAATACTCATGATGGCTCCCTGTAAGGTTTTGGCTGCCGTCGTTTCCGACAGCAGCCGGACAAGCTCAGGCGGTGCGACGAGTCACGGTAGCGAGGGTGTCGACCAGACGATCCAGTTCGGCCTTCTCCACAGTCAGCGGTGGCGACATGGCAATGATGTCGCCGCTGCAACGCACCATTGCGCCTTCCCAGAAACAGCCATCGAACACCTCGTAGCCACGGACACCGGGGGCGTCCGGACGACTGGCCAGGTGCACGGCGCCGACCAGTCCGGTGTTGCGGATGTCGATCACGTTCGGCAGGTCACGCAGGCTGTGCAGCGCATCGGCCCAGTAGTCTTCCAGCTCGGCAGCGCGGGTCAGCAGTTGTTCGTTGGCATAGATATCGAGCGTTGCCAGCGCGGCGGCGGCAGCGACCGGGTGACCGGAGTAGGTGTAGCCGTGGAAGAACTCGATCAGCCCCTGCGGGCCCTGCATGAAGGCGTCGTGAATATGCTGGGCAACAAACACCGCGCCCATCGGGATTGAGCCGTTGGTCAGCCCCTTGGCGGTGGTGATGATGTCCGGCGTGACGCCCCAGCGTTGCGAGGCGAAGGGTGCGCCAACGCGGCCGTAACCGGTAATGACCTCGTCAAAGATCAGCAGGATGCCGTGTTTGCGGGTTATCTCGCGCAGCCGCTGCAGATAGCCCTGGGGTGGCAGGATGACGCCCGCCGAGCCCGACATCGGCTCGACGATGACGGCGGCAATGTTCTCGGCGCCGTGCAGGGTAACCAGTGCTTCCAGGGCCTCGGCCCGCTCGATACCGAAGGTCGGCAGGCCCTTGGTGAAGGCGTTGCGCTCCAGATCCAGGGTGTGTGGCAGGTGGTCTACCCCCGGCAGTTGCGGGATGAACGCCTTGCGATTGTTGCCCATGCCGCCGACCGATACGCCGCCAAAACCGACGCCGTGATAACCCAGCTCACGGCCGATCAGTCGGGTCCGGGTGCCCTGGCCGATGGCGCGTTGATAGCCCAGTGCAATCTTCAGGGCGGTATCGACCGACTCGGACCCCGAGTTGGTGAAAAACACCCGGTTCAGGCCTGCCGGGGCCAGCTCACTCAGCCGCTCGGCCAACTGGAACGGCAGCGGGTGGCCCATTTGGAACGTGGGCGCAAAGTCCATCTGCTGGATCTGGCGGCTGACGGCTTCGGAGATCTCGCGACGACCGTGCCCCGCGTTGCAGCACCACAGCCCGGAGGTCCCGTCGAGCACCTGTCGCCCGTCGACGTCGGTGTAGTAGACACCGGACGCGCTGGCCAGCAGCCTGGGCTTGGCCTTGTACTGACGGTTGGCGGTAAAGGGCATCCAGAACGGGTCAAGGCTGAGGTCCTGGGCGGGTGTCGGGTGCTGCAAGCTGGTCATGATGCAATCCTGGCTGAGGGGTGAAGTGAGGCAGACTGCAACGTCATCGTCGGGAGGGGTGGGCGGTGGCGCTGATGCAGGAAAGTCTATGTCAAAAATAACAAACGTCAAAGGGGTGTTAAGCGAAGCAGAGCGGTTCTTTTATTATCGTTTGTCAAAAATATTGAATTATTCCCGCGGACTGAATTACTGTTGCCGGAATTTCAATTCCCTTCAGCGCAACAGCAGCAAGGAGCAGAACATGAGCAAGGCAGTCAGTCGGCAGGACTGGGAGCAGCGCGCGGCCGCGCTGCAGATTCAGGGCCAGGCGTTTGTGGCCGGCCAATACCAGCCGGCGCTCAGCGGCGAGACCTTTGACTGTGTATCGCCGATCGACGGCCGCGTGCTGGCGCAGATTGCCAGCTGCGATCAGGCCGATGCCGATCTGGCAGTGGCCAATGCCCGTGCGGTGTTCGACAGCGGCGTCTGGTCGCGCAAGGCGCCGGTGCAGCGCAAGCGCATCATGCAGCGCTTTGCCGACCTGATTGAGCAGCACGGCGAAGAACTGGCGCTGCTGGAAACCCTCGACATGGGCAAGCCGATTGGCGATTCCATGGCGGTCGACATTCCCGGTGCAGCCCGCTCGATCCGCTGGAGCGCTGAGGCAATCGACAAGGTCTACGACGAAGTGGCACCTACCGCCCACGACGAGCTGGGTCTGGTGACCCGCGAGCCGGTCGGTGTGGTTGCGGCCATTGTGCCGTGGAACTTCCCGCTGCTGATGGCCAGCTGGAAACTGGGCCCGGCACTGGCAACCGGTAACTCGGTGGTTCTGAAACCGTCGGAGAAGTCTCCGTTGACCGCCATCCGTGTCGCTGCGCTGGCGGTTGAGGCTGGTATCCCGGCGGGCGTGCTGAACGTGTTGCCCGGTTACGGCCACACCGTCGGCAAGGCGCTGGCGCTGCACATGGATGTCGATACCCTGGTGTTCACCGGCTCCACCCGCGTAGCCAAGCAGTTGATGATCTACGCCGGCGAGTCGAACATGAAACGCGTCTGGCTGGAAGCCGGTGGCAAGAGTCCGAACGTGGTATTCGCCGATGCACCGGATCTGGATGCCGCGGCGGAAGCTGCGGCCAGCGCTATCGCCTATAACCAGGGCGAGGTCTGTACCGCCGGCTCGCGTCTGCTGGTGGAAGAGTCGATCCGCGAGGCGTTTGTCGCCAAGGTGGTTGAGGCGCTCAAGCGCAGCTGGGCACCGGGTCACCCGCTGGATCCGAATACCAGCGTGGGTGCGCTGGTCGATACAACCCAGATCGAAACCGTGCTGCGCTATATCGACGCCGGTCACGCCGACGGTGCAACCCTGAAGCTCGGCGGCAAGCGGGTGATGGAAGAAACCGGCGGGCTGTTTGTCGAGCCCACCGTGTTCGATGGCGTCACCAACAGCATGCGGATTGCCCGCGAGGAAATCTTCGGGCCGGTGCTGTCGGTCATCGGCTTCAGCAGCTTCGACGAAGCCATGCAAATTGCCAACGACACCATCTACGGTCTGGCCGCGGCAGTCTGGACCAGCGACCTGTCCAAGGCGCACCGCGCGGCGCGTACCCTGCGCGCAGGCAGCGTCTGGGTCAACCAGTACGACGGCGGCGACATGACCGCGCCCTTTGGTGGCTTCAAGCAGTCCGGTAACGGCCGCGACAAGTCGCTGCACGCCTTCGACAAGTACACCGAACTGAAGGCGACGTGGATCAAGCTCTAAGCAGCTGCGCTGCTTGGAGCAGCGGCAAGCTGCAAGCCTCAAGCTGCAAGTAAAACCCGCGTAGCACCGTGCTGCGCGGGTTGTCTCGCAGTCTTGCATAGTAAAAAACGAAACAATCGTTGACGGCCCCGCCGCGCAACTAATCCTTTTGCAGCTTGCAGCTTGCAGCTTGCAGCTTGCAGCTTGCAGCTTGCAGCTTGCAGCTTGCAGCTTGCAGCTTGCAGCTTGCAGCTTGAGACCCCTATGAACTGGAAAACCTACACCGTTGTCACCGCCGCGGTGGTGATCGTCGGGCTGGCGCTTGGCGTGACCCTGCCGCTGGTGTCGCTGCGCCTGCACGAATGGGGTTACAGCACCTTTGCCATTGGCATCATGGCGGGGATGCCGGCGGTGGGTATTGTGCTGGGCTCGCGTTTGAGCGGGCGGCTGGCGGGACGGCTTGGTTCGGAGAATACCCTGCGCCTGGTAATGGTCTGCAGTGCGGTATCGGTTGCGCTGCTGGCGATCTGGCCGAGCTATGGGGTCTGGCTGCTGCTGCGGCTGGTGCTGGGCATTTCGCTGACGGTGACCTTTATCCTTGGCGAAAGCTGGATCAATCAGATTGTGCCGGATCGCCTGCGCGGGCGGCTGGTGGCGGTATACGGCAGCGGTTTTGCCCTCAGCCAGCTATGCGGGCCTTTGCTGCTGGGCTTTATCGGCACCGAGGCGGACAGTGGTTTCTGGCTGTCCACCGGGCTGCTGGTGTTCGGCAGTCTGATGCTGATGACCGTCTCCGGTGCGCCGGTGGTGGATGCGGCCGCCGCAGGCGGGCGTGGCCTGCGCCGCTTCATCCGTCAGCTGCCGGCGATTGCCTGGGCGATGGTGCTGTTTGCCGGGTTTGAAACCATGACCCTGACCTTGCTGCCGGTTTATCTGATCCGCGAGGGCTTTGCCCAGCAGCTGGCGCTGATCATGGTCAGCACCGTGGTGGTCGGCGATGCGGTGCTGCAGGTGCCGGTTGGTGCGCTGGCGGATCGAGTCTCGCGCACCGCGCTGTTCAGGTTCTGCGGGCTGATATTGCTGCTCAGCAGTATTGCCTTGCCGCTGGTACTGCATACGGTGCTGATCTGGCCGGTGCTGGTGCTGTTTGGCGCCAGTGCCGGCGCGCTCTATACCCTGTCGATCATTCTGGTTGGGCAGCGTTACCGGGATGATGAACTGGTGCGCGCCAATGCCCACATCGCCATGCTCTGGGGCCTTGGCTGTTTGCTCGGGCCGATGCTGACGGGCGCGGTCAGCCAGTGGCTGACCGGCCACGCACTGCCGATCATGATGGCCATTGCTGCGCTGATCTTCGTGCTGCTGGCGCGCCGGCCCGGGGCGTTCGACGCCGTCAGCATCGACCGCGCCTGATGGTTGGGCTCAGTCCCAGCGGTACTCTACGTCCAGGCCAAGCAGCCAGCTGCGCTCCGGCGCCGGTTCGTAGTAGCGGGCGCCGGCGCCGTTGACGATCAGTGAGCCGATGTACTCGCGGTCGTTCAGGTTGTCGATGCGGACGAACGGCTCCAGCTGCAGATTGCCGAGCTGCTGGCGGTAGCTGGCGCGCCAGTTGAAGGCCGCATAGCCTGCGGCGTCGGCGCTGTTGTCGTCGTTGGCGTAGCGCTGGCTCAGGCTCTGCATTTCCAGCGCGGTGCTCACCTGTTCGGTCGGTTGCCAGGCCAACTCGGCGTAGAGGCTGTGGCGCGGTACGCCGGGCAGGCGGTTGCCGGCCAGATCATCGCCGTTACCGTTGATGTAGCGGTCGAAACGCGCGTCCAGCCAGGTGTAGGCCAGGTAGCCCGTCAGGCTTGAGGCAAGCTGCTGCTCGACGCTGAGCTCAAGGCCGCGACGGGTCGATTTGCCGGCATTGGCATAGGTGGAGCGGTCAGTGTTCAGCTGCGGCTCGCCGGCGACGATTTCATCGTCGACCCGGGCATGGAACAGCGCCACATCGATCTGCGTCCGGTCACGGCGCAGTTTGAAGCCGACCTCGGCGTTATCGGCAGTGCTCGGGCGCAGGTCCAGATTCAGGCCGCTGCCGTTCGGACGGTAGGCCAGCTCCTGTGCGGTCGGTGTTTCAAATCCCTTGCCAACGGCGGCGTAGACGCTGACGGTCGGTGTCCACTGGTAGCTCAACCCGAGTGCCGGCGTGGTTTCGTCGTAGCGGACCGAACCGCTGTCGTCCTGACCGTCGGCCAGGTACTTGTCGTCGGAATCGAAGTTGACCTTGCTGTAGCGCGCGCCGGCAGTCAGGCTCCAGCGCGGTGCCAGCTGCCAGGTGCTGATCAGGTAGGCTTCGCGGCTTTCCACCCGGTTGAACTCTTCACGTTGCAGACCGCCCTTGCGGCCGAACTGGTTTACAAAGCCCTTGCGGCCTTCGCCCTGATAATTCCAGCCAAGGCCCGCGGCCAGGGTGACCGGTAATGCGAACAGCGATGTGTCGCGTTGCCAGCCCAGCTCGCTGCCGCCGAAACGGCGATCAAGCTCAATGACGCCCCCGCCGGAATACTGCGAATCGCCGGGGAAAGCCAGAAACTGCTGCACGTCGCGCTCGCCGCCGTAGACCATCACGGTGATCTGGTCATCGTTGGCCAGGCGGCGCTGGTAGTTCATCCCGGTTTGCTGGTGGCTGACGCTTTTGCGGGTATCGAATCGCTCGGCCTGGGCTACGGCCTGCTGGCGGTCAGCGGCCAGCGCGGCGGCGGTCAGGCCCAGCGGGTCCTGGGTGTCCGGCTGGTCCAGCGCACTGAACAGCAGGGTCAGGCTGGAGGCATCGTCGATATCCCAGCCCAGACGCAGGTTGGCCATGTCGCGGCGGGTTTCGCTGTGGTCGCGGTAACCGTCGGTTTCGAGTCGGGAAATGTTGGCGGCGACATTGAGGTCGCCATATTGCGCGCCGTACTTCAGGCGTTCTCGCCAGAGTCCGTCGCTGCCGATGCTGCTGCGGCTGCTCAGGGTAGGGTAGTAGCTGCCTTCGCTGCTGAAGCCCTGAATGATGCCGCCCGAGGCGTTGCCGTACAGGCTGCTGAGCGGGCCACGCAGTACTTCGATGCGTTGCAGGTTATCGAGATCGAATAATGCCGGCTGGCCCTGGCCGTCGGGCATGGTCAGAGGGATGCCGTCCTGCAGCAGGCGCACACCGCGCACGCCGAACTGGGCGCGGGCGCCGAAGCCGCGGGATGAAATCTGTACGTCCTGGGCGTAGTTCTGGCGGTTCAGCGCAAGCAGGCCCGGCACCCTTTGCAGGGGCTCGGACAGGTTGGCGCCGAGATTGGCTGTTGGTAGCTGCTCGGCGAACAGGCTGCTGCGCGCCAGTGGCAGGCCCAGGTCACGGCTGTCATCGCTGGCACCGAGCACGGTCTGGGAGGGCAGTCTGAGCGCATCCGGGGCGCTGTACGCGAGGTGGGTTGTGCAGAGCAACGCGCTGCTGAGCACGACCCGGAACGAAGTGGGTTTCATCGGCACGGACTGTTGTTATCGGATGTGTTTCGCCTGAATGGCGGTGTCTGGCAGCAGTCTATCAGGGGGCTCTTGTCAGGGCAGCTGGAATGGCAGGGGGGATTTGGGGGAGCCGAACGAGGCTTATTGTTTTGAAGTGAAAGTAAATTGGGTGTATCTTTTCGCGTTATTAAGGTTTTTCTGGGAGATGCTCTTTTTCTTGCTGTAACTTTTGCAAGGAGCGTCTTCGTCGTCGGGAGGTATAACGCATGCATATGATGCACGATCTTTATCTTGCCCTGCGCCGTTTGCAGCGCGCCAGCGAGATTCACGCCAAGCGTCTTGGTCGCCACAGTGGCCTGACGCCCATTCAACTGCTCATTCTGCACAGCATCAAGGCCATGGGAGAAAGCACCCTGGGAGATCTGGCGCGGCAGGTGAGTGTATCGCAAGCCACGCTCAGTACCATCATTGATCGTCTGGAAAGTCGCGACCTGTTGCATCGGGTGCGCAGTACCAGCGACAAGCGCAAGGTGCATCTGGCCCTGACTGAAAAGGGGCTGGCGGCCATTCAGGCCGAACCCGCGCTGCTGCCGGGTGCCTTCCTTGAGCGCTTTGGCCAACTGGCGGACTGGGAGCAACTGATGCTGCTGGCCAGTTTGCAGCGCGTTGCCGGGCTGCTTGAAGAAGGTCAGCAGGTACGCCCCGAACTGTTCGACGGCGAAACCGCCGCCTGATTCCGGTGCCCGGTTCGCGGGCATCGATTGGCCCATCGCTTTTTTCTTTGTCCGGGTATTGCCTGCGCGCGTCCGCACGCTTAGCATGTTTGAAATATCAAACAAGGCTGTTTTAAATGCGTTACGACAGCCGAAGCACTCCCTGTTACGAGGACTTTTCGGATGGAACTGCATTGCCCTGACCTGTTTCGCCAGCAAGCCTATGTCGCCGGTCACTGGTGCGAGGCCGACAAGGGCGCCCGTACCGAGATCGCCAATCCGGCGACCCATGAACGACTTGGCAGTGTGCCGAACATGGGCGGCGAAGAAACCCGTCGCGCCATTGAAGCCGCCCGCGAGGCGCAGCAGCAATGGCGTCAGCGCACCGCCAAGGAACGCGCGCAGGTACTGCGCAAGTGGTTCGAGCTGATGATGCAGAACCAGGAAGACCTTGCGCGCATCATGACCGCAGAACAGGGCAAGCCGCTGGCCGAGGCCCGTGGCGAAGTGGCTTATGCCGCCTCCTTCCTGGAATGGTTCGCCGAAGAGGCCAAGCGGGTCTATGGCGACGTGATTCCCGGTCATCAGGCCGACAAGCGCATTCTGGTGCAGAAGGAGCCGGTCGGTGTGACCGCGGCCATTACGCCCTGGAACTTCCCCGCAGCCATGATTACCCGCAAGGTCGGTCCGGCGCTGGCCGCCGGCTGTGCGATGGTACTCAAGCCGGCACCGCAAACGCCGTTCTCGGCGCTGGCGCTGGCCCACCTGGCCGAGCAGGCCGGCGTACCGGCCGGCCTGTTCAGCGTGGTCACTGCCGATGTGGATCGCTCCCGCGAAGTGGGTGATGAGCTGTGCAGCAACCCGGTGGTGCGCAAGCTGTCCTTCACCGGCTCCACCGGTGTTGGCATCAAGCTGATGGAGCAGTGCGCTCCGACGTTGAAGAAGCTGTCGCTGGAATTGGGCGGCAACGCGCCCTTCATCGTCTTTGAGGATGCCGATCTGGATGCCGCGGTCGAGGGCGCGATGATCTCCAAGTACCGCAACGCCGGTCAGACTTGCGTCTGCGCCAACCGTATCTACGTCCAGGATTCGGTCTACGACGCATTCGCTGCCAAGCTGGCCGATGCTGTGGCCAAGCTGAAGGTCGGTGACGGCACCGAAGCGGGCGTCACGACCGGGCCGTTGATCGACGCCCGCGCTGTGGAAAAAGTGCAGCGCCATCTCAAGGATGCCACCGATAAGGGCGCCAAGGTCATCGCTGGTGGCAAGCCGCATGAACTGGGCGGCTTCTTCTTCGAGCCGACCATTCTGACCGGCGTGGACAGCAGCATGGCCGTGGCCCGCGAAGAGACCTTCGGCCCGCTGGCGCCGCTGTTCCGCTTCAGCGACGAGACTGACGTGATTCGTCAGGCCAACGATACCGAGTTTGGCCTGGCGGCCTACTTCTATGCCCGTGATCTTGGCCGTGTGTTCCGCGTTGCCGAGGCGCTGGAGTATGGCATGGTGGGCATCAATACCGGCCTGATCTCCACCGAGGTCGCGCCGTTCGGCGGTATGAAGGCCTCCGGTCTTGGCCGCGAAGGTTCGAAGTACGGCATCGAGGAATACATCGAGATCAAGTACCTCTGTCTGGGCGGCATCTGAGCCGCCCCTGTGCACCAACCTGACGGGGAGCCGTTTGCTCCCCTTACTTCCCGCGAGGCGGTTATGAGCAAGACCAACGAGTCCCTGATGCAGCGGCGGCACAATGCTGTCGCGCGTGGTGTAAGCCAGATTCACCCGATTGCGGTGCAGCGTGCGGAAAACGCGACCGTATGGGATGTGGAAGGCCGACAGTACATCGACTTTGCCGGCGGCATTGCGGTGCTCAATACCGGCCACCGTCACCCCAAGGTGATGGATGCCGTGCGCCGTCAGCTGGACCAGTTCACCCACACCTGTTTTCAGGTTCTGGCCTATGAGCCCTATATCGCCCTGTGCGAGCGCCTGAACGAGAAGGTACCCGGCGACTTCGCGAAGAAGACCCTGCTGGTGACGACCGGCTCCGAAGCGCTGGAAAACGCGGTCAAGATCGCCCGTGCCGCGACCGGCCGCGCGGGTGTGATTGCCTTCACCGGCGCCTACCACGGCCGCACCATGATGACCCTGTCGATGACCGGCAAGGTTGTGCCCTATTCGGCAGGTATGGGCCTGATGCCGGGTGGTGTCTATCGCGCCCAGTTCCCCTGCCCGTTGCACGGGGTCAGTGACGATGACGCGATTGCCAGTATCGAGCGGATTTTCAAGAACGACGCCCAGCCGCAGGATATCGCCGCCATTGTCATCGAGCCGGTGCAGGGCGAGGGCGGTTTCTATGTCGCCAGCCCGGCCTTCATGCAGCGCCTGCGCGCGCTCTGTGACCAGCACGGCATCATGCTGGTGGCAGACGAGGTGCAGACCGGCGCTGGCCGGACCGGCACCTTCTTCGCCATGGAACAGATGGGCGTCGCTGCCGATCTGACTACCTTCGCCAAGTCCATCGCCGGTGGCTTTCCGGTGGCAGGCGTGTGCGGCCGGGCGGAGGTAATGGACGCCATCGCCCCCGGTGGCCTGGGCGGTACCTACGCCGGCAGCCCGCTGGCCTGTGCTGCGGCATTGGCGGTGATGGAGGTGTTTGAAGAGGAAAACCTGCTGGCGCGCAGTCGTACCGTGGGCGAGATCCTCACCGGCCGCCTGAATGCGCTGGCGGCAGACGACAAGCGTATCGGTGATGTGCGCGGCCTTGGCGCGATGGTCGCCTGTGAGCTGTTCACTGCCGATGGTGCGCCGGATGCAGATCTGACCGGCCGTATTGTTGCCGCCGCGCGGGACAAGGGGCTGATCCTGCTGTCCTGTGGCCAATACGGCAATGTTATCCGCATTCTGGTGCCGCTGACCGCGACCGATGTCGAGCTGCACGCCGGCATGGACATCATCGCCGCCTGCTTCGCCGAGCTGTAGGGGGACGGCATGCCGTGCCCGTGGTCCTGACCGCACGCTGGTGCGGCCATCCCGGATATGGGCGCCGAGCGGTGCTCAGAAAGTTGATAGCCCGCTCGCTTCCATAACGCGATAGACCAGATAGCGCCAACGGCTGTGATCGGCAAAGTCTGCGTAGGGCAGGCTGTAGACCGCACCGTTGGCGTTCTGCCATTGACGCTCGAAGTCGGCTCGCTGGGTGCTGATCTGCGGGTCATCGCTGCGGCTGACCAGCCGTACGCTGGTTTCCAGATTGAGGTCGTGCAGGTTGCGCCGGGTGAAGTTGGCGGAACCGGTGATCAGCTCGGCACTGCCGTCAGCCCTGTCCAGACGAACCCACTTGCGATGACACTGCTCCCCGACGGTCGCGCACCAGCGCACCTCAATACCGGCGTCGTGCAGGTCCCATGCCGCCTGTCGATTGGGAATGCCATTCTTCTCGCGGCCAAAGGCATCGCGGTTGGGGTCCAGCATCACGCGTATCCGTGCGCCGCGCTCCCGGGCAGCGATCAGCGCCTCAATGATGGGCCGTGACGACAGGTAAAATACCTCAACGTCGAGCTGGTCGTTACCCTGCGCCGAGTTGATCAGTTGCAGCAGCCCAGCCTCGATTTCGCCCTCGGTCAGTACCTGCAGCTGGTTGCCAGCCGCGGGCCAGGTATCAAGCGCCGGTGCAGACGGCCAGTTGATCGCGGCCGGATAGCCGGACAACAGCGCGACGGCGCGTTCGGTCTGCAGCAGGTCAAGCGCCGCGGCGCCGCTGAACTGCACGGCGCTGTTATCGTGCCGGCTGCTGGCATCGTGCGGGTTCATCGAGGTAACCAGTGCCTTCCATTCGCTGCCGGTGCCGACCACCAGCGTCTTGCGGTGGTTGGCGCGGAAGTTCAGCAGGTGCAGGTAGCTGCGCAGGGTGACCTTGCCCGGGCCAACCGGGTTCGGCAGCCAGCCCCCTTCGGTGCTGTTGCCCAGGTAGCTGCAGCACAGGCTCCAGATGCCGGTCCACAGCGGGTTGGACGCCGGCAACCGGCTGAGATCGGTCATGACCACATCTACTCCGGCGGCGCGCAGTCGTGCGAAGTGGGCAGGTTCAAGACCGCCGTACAGGGTGTTGAACGGGTCGGTAATCAATACCACCGGCATCTCGGGATGCTGCTGGCGTGCGTGGATCAGGGCGTCGGTCAGTTCGGCCGACAGTGGTCGATAGCTGTCCGTGCCGGCAAAGTCGTTGAACAGGAACATGTCGATCACCAGCAGCTCACGGGCCTCGCCGATCAGCGCGAGGATATGGTTCATGATCTCTTGCCGGATCTGTTCGTCGCCGTTGCTGTCGCGCCAGGTCTGATCAAACAGCAGCAGGGCGTCGTCTGCCGGGCGCAGTGGGGTGCTGGCAGACAGGCCTGCGGGCATCGGGCGCCAGGCGGCGATCAGGCAAGCGACAAGGATCGCGGTGGCGAGCAGCAGAACGCCGAGGCGGAGCAGGTTTGTTGTGAGCATGGTGCGCGTCGGTTGTGGGCAGGTGTTCAGCCTGCCGAAGCGGGCTGGGTAATGCAATGGGGTGCTGGCAGGCGTCTTGGGTCGGCTGCGTGCTAACCTGTGGGCGGATTCCGGTTGGGTGTAGGGACGATGCGTCGACGCGTTTCCATTTTTCTGCTGCTTGGGTTGCCGCTGGTGCTGGCAGGGCTGCTCGGGCGCCTGTATCTGCACCAGCAGCTGCAGCGCGCCGGTGTCAGCGAGCTGACGTGGGCTGGGCCTGGCTGGCACTCCGGTGCGCTCACGCTGGATGAGTTGACGCTGACGCTGGACAACGGCAGCACCTTCGAGCTGCAGCAACTGGCGCTGGCGCCAGGTTGGCGGTCAGGCGTTATGCTCAAGCGTGCCGAGGCGGGTCGACTGGTCCTGAACCTGCCGGCGGCCGAGCAGGCCCCATCAGCGGCGGAAACCGACTCTCCTCTAGTGCTTCTCGGCGACGAAACCTTCTGGCGCACGCTGGCGCGCTGGTTGCCTGATTCCGCACGTTTGCAGCAGATTCAGGCAACCTTGCCCTGTCGCACGGGGCAGTGCCTGCTGGCCGGCAGCTGGCGGCTGGATAGTGAGCGCTCTGTTGGCAGCACAACCCTGTCCAGCCAATTGCTGCTGGATCTGGAGGGCCAGCAGTTGGCGCTGAGCCCGCGCCTGCAGCTGGACGCCGAGCATGTTGCGCTGCAGGCCGCGTTGGCGATTGACGGCCTGCCGGCTGCTCGGCTCGACAGCCAGTGGCAGCAGGGGCACGCCTGGCAGGGGCAGTTGGCAATTCCCGACTGGCCGCAGACACCCTGGCTGTTCGGCTATCTCGGCCGCTGGTTGACGCTGGGCGCCTTGCCGTTCGAGCAGATACCGACCGCGGCTCAGGCCAACCTGAGTTGGCAGCTGCATCCGGCAGAGAAGCCCGCCCGCGTTGAGGATTGGCTGGGCGGGGCGGTTGCCCTGCAGGCGAACGTCTTGCTGCCTGAGCCTTGGGCGATTGCCGGGGTAGGCTCGCTGACCGGCAAGCTGAGCCTGCAATTGAGCGGTGATCAAGGCCGCTGGGCGTTACCCGACGCACAACTGAACATGGTGTTGGTGCCTGACCTGCTGGCGGCACTGCAGCAGTTTCCGAGCGCGTTGCAGCCGGCGCAGGTAGCGTTGCGGCTGCAACCGGCCAGCGAGCAACAGCTGGTGCTGGGGCAGCCGTTGGCGCTGCAGCTTTCTGCTGACGCGACCTTGCCCAGCGGCGGCACCGTTCAGTTGGATGGGCCTTTGCAAGTGCAGGGGTTGGCTGATTGGCAGATCAATAGCGATGCGTTGCTGGTGCAGCTGCAACTGCCACGGCTGGCCCTGCCAGAGTTGGCGGCGCGCTCGGTTACCGCGCGTTTGCCGTTGCAGCTGCAGGCCAATGCCCGGTCGGCAACCATCGGTTTGAGCAAGGCCGGTGAACTGGGCTGGCAGCGTCTGCAATTACCGGCGGCCGAGCTTGCGCTGACGGCGACCTCCGCGCGGGTAGGCACTCTGGCGATCACCCTGCCGCTGGATGAGGGCCAGTCAGCGAGCGCCACCGGCGAACTTGCCGCCGAGATCAACCGGGTCGAGCACGCACAGCTCAAACCGCAAAGCTGGTCGCTCTCTGGCGACTGGGAGTGGCAGGATGGCGGGCTGGTCTGGCGCGGGCAGGTGGCCAACGCGGCCGGTTTGCAGCTCGATCATCAGGCGAACGTCAGCAGCGATGGCCAGTGGCAGCTTGACGGCACGCTGGCGCCGATTTATTTCCGCGCAGGTAACCCGCTTGAGCAGACCCTGGCCAGTTGGCCTGCGCTGCTTAGCCTGTCGAGCGGTCAGCTTGATGCCGAGCTGCAGGCCGGAGACAGTGGCAAGGGGCTGCGTGCCCGGTTGAGCGCGCGGCTCAGTGGTGCCAAGGGGATTTATGATCGGACCGCGTTCAGTGGGCTGACAACCCCTGTGCAGGTTTCGTTGCAAGGTGACCGCTTCAGCGCCGTGCTGGCGGATCTGGAGGTCGGCGAGTTGAACGCCGGTATTCCGGCTGGACCGTTGCAGGCCAGTCTGGACTATCAGGGGGCGTTGGCCCATCCGACAACCGGGACCCTGGAGGCCAGGCGACTGACCCTCGAACTGCTGGGAGGGCGGGTGTCGCTGACCCCGGCCACGCTGGACCTGGCGCAGCCCGAACAGCACGCGGAGCTGGTGCTGCAGGGGCTGGAACTGGGCCGCCTGTTCGAAGTCTATCCAACTGAGGGGCTCAGTGGCGGCGGCACCCTGGATGGGCGGCTGCCGGTGCTGTTGCGAGATGGCCAGTTGCTGGTCGATCAGGGCGCGGTCGCTGCGCGCGCGCCCGGTGGTGTGCTGCGTTACCAGTCCGACAAGCTGCAGCGACTGGCGGCCAGCAACCCGAGCATGCGCGAGCTGGCCGGAGCACTGGAGGAATTTCACTACACTGTACTGAGCAGTCAGGTAGAGTTGGCCGAAGGCGGTGATCTGACGCTGGCGCTGCGCCTGCAGGGCAGCAACCCCGATTTTCAGCAGGGGCGGCAGGTCAACCTGAGCATCAATCTGCAGGAGAACATTCCGGCGTTGCTGGCCAGCCTGCAACTCAGCGGCAAGGTCAGCGACATCATTGAACAACGGGTGCAGCAATACCTGCTCAAAAGGCGGATAGAGCAACCCTGACGAGGAGCGCCTATGTACGGGCGAAGTCTGATGATCGCGGCACTGGCCGGCCTGCTGGTCGCCTGTGCCGGACCCACGGTGCAGCTGGCTGCGCCGAGCGAGCCGATCAACATCAATCTGAATGTTAAGATCGAGCACGAAATCTACGTCAAGGTGGACCGCCAACTGGACGACGTCTTTGACGAATCCAGCGGTCTGTTCTGAGCCGGCGAATAAGGAACAAGACAATGCGCAAGACGATATATCTGACCTGTTGCCTGCTGGCGCTGCTGATCGGCAGCGGTTCGGCCTGGGCGCTGAGCCTGAACGAGGCGATGTCGGCCCTGCCGGCAGCCAAGGAAGCGGGGCTGCTCGGCGAGCAGTCCAACGGTTATCTGGGCGTGGTGCGGGCGTCGGGTAACGCCGCCGAGGTGGCGCAGCAGATCAACGCGGCGCGCAAGGCCGAGTACCAGAAGGTGGCCCGCGACAACGGCATCTCGCTGAATGACGTTGAGCTGATTGCCGGCCAGAAGGCGATTGACCGTACCCCGCGCGGGCAGTACATCAAACTTAACGGCCAGTGGCGCCAGAAGTAGCCGGCAGCCACTCGATGGTGCCGTACCAGCCGGTGACGGTCTGACCGCTGTTGTCGCAGTCGGTCATGATCGCCAGCCCGTCGATCTGATCCAGCGTCTGCCCGTGCAGACGCTGGAAATCCTCCCTGACATTACGCTCCAGCGGCACCAGCGCCGTGCCGTCCGGTGCGCCGCTGCTGACTGCCAGCATCTGCGCGTTGGCGGTGTAGGCGTTGGGCCACTGGCTGCCGGTCGGCTGGACGGATGACCAGACGTAATTCACCGCCAGCGTGCGCCAGGGCAACAGGCCGCCGTCCCTGACCACATAGAGCCGCACCGGATAGTCGTCGCCCTGCTTGCGGGTCTCGTCGAGCTGGCTGAACGGCTGGCTTATGCTCCAGGACCAGCGCAGGATCGGTGTCTCTCGCAGGTCAACCGGGTGTTCCAGATAACGGGCGCTGGCCTGGCCGTCGCCGCAATCGGCGCGCAGCAGGGTCTGACCGTCGCGCTCTGCCAGCTGATAGTCGGTCGGCTGGGTGAAGGTGCGCTCGGGCCACTGAACGATGTCGGCTGGATCATAGCGTTGGGCAGCGCAGATGTTGCTACCCAGCAAGCCTGTCAGCATCAGCAAGAGGGTTTGACGCATAGTGGGCTCCTGTGTCGGGAGCCCCAGTATGGCAGCTTCAGCTCTCGGGTGCCGTTGGCTCAATGGCGCTGAGGCGCAGCTGTTCGGTGTGGTCGAAGCGTTCCTCAAGCAGCGCCTGTACCGCGCTGGCGCGATCACTGTCGGCCAGTCCCGGCTGACTGAGAATCGCCTCGCGCTCGCGGTTGAAGTCGCTCACACGTTGCCGCCAGGCGGCGCGTTGCTGATCCAGTGTTTCCAGCCTGTCGGTTGCCTCCGGACCGACCAGCGACAGCCTGAGCGCCCGCACCTCGGCTTCACTGGCGCCCTTGTCGCGCAGGGCGCTGGTCTGCTGGCGCAGGTCCTGATGAATCTGCGGCACCAGCAGCGCCTGCAAGTCCTCGGGCAGGCGCTCGCGCAATGCCTCGATTTCATAGGCCTTGTCGGCGTCGCTCAGCTCAGGGTTGCGTAAGATCGCCAGACGCTCCAGGGTGAAGCGGTTATACAGTTCCTCGCCGGCAAAAAACGCCTGGTGCTCCTCGGCACTGAACAGCTCGGCCCGCAGGCGTTGCACGGCGTCCTGGCGCGCCCACAGCGCATCCAGATCGGCGGCGACCGGAAAGGTCTGCTCAAGTGTGATCAACTGCTGCTGATAGGCGAGATAGCGCTGCAGCAGGTCCAGCGCCTGAGCGCGGGCCGGGTCCGGCAGGCTGGCGCTGATCAGGGCTTGCAGCTGACGCACGATGTCGGCGTGCGACTGCTCGCCAGCGGTGCTCAGGTAGTAGTCGAACAGGTGACGCAGCTGGTCGCTGATCAGCAGGCTGCCATCGGGGTTGGCCTGCAGCCGGCCGTCGATATCGGTGCCTCGCAGCGATGGCGCGACGGCAGCCGGGCTCGCGACGGGCGCGCTGCGCAGCAGGCCGGCCGGAGGCCCGTCTGAGCGCGGCGTCGGGTTCGGGGCGAGCTGGCTGTCGGCCGCCTCGATCTCCGGTTCCTGCGCAGGTTCACTCAGCTGCCAGCCGAGCAGCAGTGCAGCGGCGAGTAAAGGAAGATAGACAAGCGCTTTCATGATGTACTCGGGCAGGTCGGGGAAGCGGGCCGCCGCGAAGCTGGCGGCCCGTGTACTTACAGGCCGGCGTTTTTCAGGCGATTGGCCTGCTGGCGGTAGACTGTGACCGGATCGGTTTCGAACAGGCTGGTGAGCCCCAGGGTCTGGTTGACCTCGTCGAGGTGGTTCATGCGGTAGTTGTCGCGAATCACCATGCCCAGGTGCGAGCTGCAGCGGCCGACCAGACCGTCGTTGGCTTCACCGCCGAAGGTCAGCGACGAGGCGCCGAGCAGCAGATCGGACACATCCAGCGCGTTGGTCAGCGGGCGGGTGCCACTCCAGGAGTAGTAGCGCACATTATTTACCACATAGGCGCCCTCGCCACAGGCGGTGGTGGGCAGGCCCTGCGGGAACCTGGCATTGAAGCGCGCGGCGCCCTCGCTGTTCAGCGACTCCAGCGAGCCGAGCGCATTCTGCTGGCTGTCGGAGCTGCTGCCGGACAGGAAGTTGATCAGTGCGCCGAGGCCGTTGACGATGCCCGCCAAAAGGGCCTCGCCGCCTGAGCCTTCCGGCACCTGGCGCAGGAAGTCGGCGGTGGCGGACCCCTTGTGTGGAGCGCCAACGCTGGTCACCGAAGCGACCAGATCCGGCCGTACCGCCGCGACGTAGCGCACGGTCGGGCCGCCGTGGCTGTGGCCGATCAGGTTCACCCGTCCCTTGCCGCTGATGGCAACGATTTCCTCGACCTGCTCGAGCAATTGCTCGCCGCGGGCCTCGGAGGTGTCCAGTTGGCTGACTTCGGTAACGTAGACGGTGGCGCCATCCTTGCGTAGGGCACTGGGGATGCCGTACCAGTAATCGACGCCAAGCAGGCTGTCGAAGCCAAGCATGCCGTGGGTCAGCACGATGGGATATTTGGTTTTGGTGTAGCCGGAGGAACCAAACCAGAAGGCATGGGCCTGGGTGCTGACGCCGAACGCGGCGATCAGCCCGCAGGCAAGACTCAGTCGGGTCTTGCGCGACATGACGAAACTCCTTGTTGTTGTGCTTGTTTTGTATCGTCTTGAGGCACTTTTTCCAGTGCCTGGGCGCTGAGCATAGCCAGCCTCGGCAAGGCTGAGTAGCGACTGATCGGCAGAACGGCAGCGCACCGGCATTGCAGGAAAATGACCGGCGGGTCATTGGCTCTGCGACGGGGCCATTCAGCTTGTTAATCCGATGAACGGCAATTCAGGACTTGGCTCGCTATAGCTGTTCGCCGAGGTAGGCGCGCTGAATCAGCCGCCAGTCGGCGGACTCGGTCAGCCGCAGCACTGCCTCGTTCAGCGGTTCGCGCAGGCGACTGCCAGCAGGCATGGCCAGCGCGTAAAGCTGCTGATCAAATACGCCGGGCAGCAGCTCCAGCCGCTCTCGCCCGAGCTGCTGATTGCGGTACTGCATCAGGGGGCGGTCGTAGACCACGGCGTCGGTCTCGCCTGCGGTGACCGACTGCATGGCACCGGTGAGATCCGGATAGGCGCGTGAAACGATGCGCTGCTCGTCGAGATAACGGGCGCTCGCGGTGCCTGCGATGGTCGCCACCGTGCTGCCGGGCAAATCCTGTGGCCCGCGTATCTGGTATTGCAGATTGCTGACGGTCAGCGCACTGGTGATCGCCGCAGTAAAGCTGGCGACCATGATCAGGCCGGCAAACATCCAGATCAGTGCAACCAGCCGGCCGGCAAAGGTGACCGGTGCCTTGTCGCCGTAGCCAACGGTGGTCATGGTCACCGCTGCCCACCAGAAACTGGCGCCGATGCCTTCGGTTGCACTGCCGCCGAACTGCTCGGGGTTGCGACGGCGCTCGAACAGCCAGAGCAGGGTGCCTGCCGCGAGCAGCAGCAGGGCCAGACCGCCGACGACACTGAGGAAACCCCAGCTGAACAGCGCTCGCAGGCTTTGCAGCAGACCTGATTTGGGCGCGCGTGCGACAGCGATGGACAGACCGGTCTGATAGAACGGGTGGCTGAAATCGAAGCGTTGTTCGCGCTCGGAGGTCATGGTCAGCGCACCCACGGCGATATCGATCTCACCGCTTTCGACCGCCTGCAGCAGGTCGGTAAAGCCCATTGGCCGAAACTCGAACGCCCACCCCTTCTGCTCGGCAATGCTGCGCCAGAGGTCGATGCTGATCCCCTCCCAGCCGCCCTTGCCATCGGCGATGACAAAGGGCGGGACCTCGGTAATTCCGACCCTGAGCGGTGGCTGGCTGGTGCTGCCGGTCTCGGTGGCGCCGGCCAGCGGGGCGAGCAGCAGCAGACAAAATAGCAGGCGGGTAATCAGGCGATCGGTCATGCGTAACTCCCTGTTGATGATGTCTTCAGGGTACCAGACTGAAATCAGGGTGCCAGTTTGCCTACCCGGTAACGCTCCGGCGTTTTTCCCGGGGCGTGCGATCTGTCCATCTGGTAGTCTTCCTGCAGTCTGAACAAAAGAGCAGGGAGTGCAGATGTTGACGGGTTATCTGGAAAGTTACGCGTTCTGGTTGTTGCTGGGCCTGCTGTTGCTGGCCTCGGAGTTTTTCATCCCCGGTTTGATTGCGGCCTTCTTTGGCCTTGGGGCACTGCTGGTCGGGCTGTTGACGTTGCTTGGCCTGATCGATTCGCTGCCTGCTCAGGTGACGGTATTTTCGCTGTCGAGCATATTGGCGCTTTGGCTGCTGCGCCGCCGCTTCCAGCGCTGGCTACGTGGCAGCGAAGTCGATCTGGCCGCCAGGGATCAGGACGACGCAGGTCTGCTGGGCATGCGCGTGCGTGTGCTGACCGACTTTGTTGATGGCGTCGGTCACGTGCAGCTTAACGGAGCCAAATGGGATGCGGAGTCGTCTGACCCGCTCAAGAGCGGCGAGTCGGCCTGGGTGACGGATCATGCGGGCATCGTCCTGCGGGTCAGTGCGTCCCATCCCGACAACAATAAATGATCTTTTCGGACCAAGGAGCTTTTCATATGGAAATCGCAACAATGCTGTCACTCGGGTTTCTGGTGCTGGTCATCATTACCCTCACCAAAACCGCCCGCATCGTGCCGCAGCGTTCGGCCTTTATCGTCGAGCGGCTGGGCAAGTACGCCAAGACCCTCGAAGCGGGCTTTCATATCCTGATCCCGTTTATCGACCGGGTGGCCTACAAGCATACGCTCAAGGAAGAGGCGATAAACGTGCCGAGCCAGGCCTGTGTGACCAAGGACAACATTCAGGTGGTAGTCGACGGCGTGATCTACCTGCAGGTGGTTGATCCCAAGCTGGCCAGCTACGGCATCAATGACTACCGCTACGCCTCCATTCAACTGGCGCAGACTACTCTGCGTTCGGTAGTCGGCAAGATTGACCTGGACAAGACGTTTGAAGAGCGTGAAACCATCAACGTCCAGGTGGTTGAGGCACTGGATGAAGCCGCCAAGCCCTGGGGCGTGAAAGTGCTGCGCTACGAAATTGCCGATATCGAGCTGCCGGCAACCATTCTGGACGCGCTGGAGAAGCAAATGCGCGCCGAGCGGGAACGTCGCGCTGTCGTGGCCCAGTCCGAAGGCGAGCGAGAAGCCAAGATCAACATTTCCGAAGGTCAGAAGCAGGAAACCATCAACCTGTCCGAAGCCGACAAGATGCGTCAGATCAACGAAGCCGAAGGTAAGGCCCGCGAGATCGAGCTGATCGCGACCGCTACCGCCGAAGGTCTGCGTCGCGTTGCCGAGGCGATCAACACCCAGGGTGGCCAGGAGGCCGTTTCGCTGCGGGTTGCCGAACAGTATGTGAAGGAGTTCGGCAAGCTGGCGCAAACCAACAACACCATGATCCTGCCGGCCGAACTGAGCAATATCGGCTCGGCCGTCGCAGCGATCACCAAGACGCTGGAAGCGGCTCGCAAGTAAGCCGCAAGCGGCTTAGCTGCAAGCGACAAGCTACAAGCTACAAGCTACAAGCTACAAGTTTGAAGCCTGAAGCCTGAAGCTCGAAGAGAAAACCGTGCGGCGTGAGTCGCGCGGTTTTTTTTCGGCCTCACGGTAGGGCAAGGTTTGATCGTTCCCACGCCCTGCGTCCGGCTGCTGGAAAGCTGCAGCGGACGCGACATGTCGCGTGCCTACAGTTGGGTGCTGTTCATGTCATGCCAACGCGAAGCACTTGGCAACGGTCCTTCTCTTAATCCAGCCACCCGCGCAAGCTCCTGGCTTCCAGCTTCCAGCTTCCAGCTTCCAGCTTCCAGCTTCCAGCTTCCAGCTTCCAGCTTCCAGCCCCAAAAAACAAACCCGGCACCAAGGCCGGGTTTGCTTGCAGCTTATAGCTTGAGGCTTGCAGCTGGCGGTCGCCCAGGCCGCTAGGCCGGCCGGGCTCGCCGCGCTTTCCACCCCTCCAGCAGCGACAGCAGCGCCGGCACCACCAGCAGCACCAGCAGGGTCGAGAAGCCGAGGCCGAAGGCGATGGAGGTGGCCATCGGAATCAGGAACTGGGCCTGCAGCGAGGTCTCGAACAGCAGCGGCAGCAGGCCGCCGATGGTGGTCAGCGAGGTCAGCAGCACTGCGCGCAGACGCTGCACGACGGCCTCGTTGAGCGCATCGTTCACCTCCAGCCCGCGTTTGCGCTGGTCCTGGTAGAAGCTGACCAGGATGATCGAGTTGTTGACCACGATACCGGACAGGCCGAACAGACCAAACAGCGACAGGATGGTCAGGTTCAAGCCCATGACCCAGTGACCCAGCAGTGCGCCGACCAGCGCCAGCGGGATAACCGACATGACGATCAGCGGTGTACTCCAGGAGGAAAATACCCAGACCAGCACCGCGTACATCAGCAGCAGGCCGATGATCAGGCCGTCGCGCATGTCGGCGAGGGTTTCCTGCTGATCGACCGAGCGCCCTTCGAAGCTGTAGCGCACGTTATATCGGCTGGCCAGCGCTGGCAGTTCCAGCTCGGCTGCCTTGAGAACAACGCCGGCAGTGGTCTGGCTGCTGTCGATATCCGCAGTAACGTCGGTTGCCAGCTGGGCATCGGCATGACGCAGCGCCGAGAAGCCCTGATTACTGGTGAAGGTGATGACCTGGCGCAGCGGCACGAAGCGGCCGTCATCCAGACGAATGCTGAGATCACTCAGGCTGGCAAGGCTTTCCCGTTCTGCGCGGGGCAGTTGAACCCGGACTTCGATCTCGTCGCGCTTGTCCTGGTAGATCTGCGCCAGTCGACCGTCATAGGCCGCACGCAGTTGCGTACCGACGCTTTCGATGCTGAGCCCCAGTGCCTGACCGTAGGGCGTCAGGCTGTAGACCAGTTGCTCACGCCCCCAGCTCATGTCGTCCTCGGTGCTGACGACCCCTTCGATGCCGGAAAGCAGTACCGACAGGGCATCAGCAGCATCCTTGAGCTGCTGCGGGTCGGAGCCGGTCAGGCGGATATCCACGTCCTTGCCGGGTGGGCCACTTTGCTGTTCGGTGATGCTGATTCGGTCGATTCCCGGCGGGCGCTGAATGCGCTGTTGCCATTCACGGATAAAGGTCTTGTTACGTACCTCCCGGTGGTCGGGTGACACCAGCTCGACCATCAGCGAACCAAGGTTGTCGCCCTGACGGGCGACCCCGTTATCGCCCAGCACTTCTCCCTCGCGGGTCAGCGCGGTGAGAATCAGATCGCCACCCAGCGCCTGCTCGGTTTCGTTCAGGCTCTGTTCCAGCTCGCGCATGAACGCGACCATGCTGTCGCGTGGCGTGCCAGCGACGAAGCTGACATTGGCATATACCACCTGGGGTTCGGGGGTCGGGAAGAAACTGAAGCCGATACGGCCGCTGCTCAGCAGGCCGATGGTAATGATGACGCTGACCAATGCGCAGGCCAGGGTAGTACCGCGGTGGGCCAGCGCCGCCTTTGACAGCTGACGAAAACGGCCGTCGCGCAGGCGGTTGAAGGCACTGTCAAAGCGGCCTCGGACGGCATCCAGACGATTGCCGATTGCGCCCAGTGCGCCGCCGCGCGGTTTGCTCGGACGGAAGGCCTCGCGCAGGTGGTGCGGCAGCACAACGAAACATTCGAGCAACGAGGCGATCAGTACGCAGATCATGACAATCGGGATATCGCCGAGGATATTGCCGAAGATGCCTCCGACCATCAGCAGCGGCATGAAGGCGGCGATGGTCGTCAGCGAGGAGGCAACCACCGGCCAGAACATGCGCTTGGCGGCGCCTTCGGAAGCACGCTCGGAGGCCTCGCCGCTGCGGTGATGGGCGTCGGCGTCTTCGCCTACCACAATGGCGTCGTCGACGATCACCCCAAGTGCCATGATCAGCGCGAACAGCGAGATCATGTTGATCGAGCCGCCAATCATCCAGAACACCCCCAGGGCGGCGAGAAAGGCGGTGGGAATACCGACCGCCACCCACAGCGCGACCCGAGCCGGCAGGAACAGGTAGAGCAGGATGAGAACCAGCACCAGACCGCTCAGACCGTTGTTCACCAGCAGGCGAATGCGGTCATCGATCAGTTGCCAGGCCTGGTCATAAACGTGAATTTTCAGCTGCGGAGGCAGGGTTGGGCGGATTTCCTCCAGCCAGTCATTGAGGATTTTCGCCGACTCAAGCGAGTCGCCGTCCTCGCTGCGCTCCAGTTGCAGCTCCACGGCGGGCTGGCCGTCGTAACGCAGCAGCACCTGGTTGCGCCTCGGCTCCTGGCGAATGTCGGCGATGTCGCCGAGGCGCAGGTGGCTGTCACCCTCAGGTTGCAGGGCGATGCTGCCGAAAGCCTGGGGATCGCGGCGCTGCTCGATGGCGCGCAGCTCGCGGGCCGAATCCTGTTCGCCGGCCTGGCCTGCCGGCAGATCCCGTGACTCGGCGTTGATACGTGCCGCAAGCTGGTCCAGCGACATGCCCAGTCGGCGCAGCTCGGCATTGGGTACCTCAATGCTGATCTGCTGCTCGGGCACACCGTTGATGACAATGCGGTCGATGCCCTTGTTCAGCAGATCGTCTTCCATGCGGTTGGCGATGGTGCGCAGCTCGTGGGGTTCGAACGGGCCGTAGAGCAGCAGGTTGGCAATCGGATCGTAGCGGGCAACCCGCACCACCTCCGGCTTTTCTGCCGCCGCCGGCAGGTTGCGGAATTCATCCACCTGCTGACGCGCGTCATCGAGCGCGACGATCGGGTCGGTGCCCTCGCGGAATTCCAGGGTGATGCTGGATACACCCTGGGCCGAGGTTGAAGTCATGTTCTTGAGGTTCTGGATGCTGCGCAGGCGCTGCTCCAGCGGGATGGTGATCGCCTGCTCGACGTCTTCCGCCGCGGCGCCATTCCAGACCACCCGGACGGTAACGAAATCAAGGGCGAAGGTCGGGAAGAACTGGATGTTCATGCGCGACAGGCCGATCACTCCGCCCATCAGCATGACCAGCATCAGCAGGTTGGCGGCAACCTTGTGACGAACAAAGAAGCCCAGCGGTCCGGTGTTGCTCATTGTGCCGGCTCCGCCGCGGCTTCACCGGTATCTACCTTCAGACCGGTCATGGCATTGGGCAGATGGGTAGTCACAATCGGCATACCGCTTTCCAGCGCGCTGGAGCGCACCAGTACCCGGCGGTTACCCTGCTCGTCCAGGGTTTCGCCGACACGTTCGACGGCGATCGCCTTGAGTCGGCTGTCCTCGACGGTGTACAGGGTGTTGTTACCGTACAGGGCGCTGTAGGGCAGGGCGACGCTGTTGTCGTGGGCCGGCCGGGCGACACTGATGGCCAGCAGGGTGCCAAGGCGTAATTCCGGGCGCGGATTGGTGACGGTGAAGATGGCTTCAATGCCGCGTGCGTCAGCCTTGCCGGCGATGCGGGCAAGGGTCAGCTTGATCTCGGGCGTGCTGTCGAGACTGTGACCATCCAGCGTCTGGCCCTGGCTCAACGCGTTGATAAAGTCCTGGCTGTGAATCTGCGGGACCAGCGCGCGCAGCTCCAGGCCTTCCAGCGGATAGAAATCGAGCAGCGGCGCGTTGGCGTTGACCTGATCGCCGACGGCGACCTGAACTGCCCCGACGACCCCGTCGAACGGGGCGACAAAACGGCTGCGCTCGGCATCGCGCTGGATGCTGTCGAGCGCCGCACTGGCGCGCTCAACGCGTGCCTGCTGGGCAGCCAGACGCGAGGCGTAGGTGGACAGACTGCGCTGGCGGTTGGCAACCGTCAGGGCGGCGCGATCCAGTGCATCCTGGGCGTTGTCGACCTCGACCGCAGGCACCATCTCGCGGGCTACCAGTTGCTGCATGCGCTCAAGCGTCTTGCGGGCGTTGGCTTCCAGCCGCTGCTCCATGCGCAGGGCCTGCTGGTCGGCCTGATGTGCCAGCTTTTCACTGTCCAGCTGCGCCCTGGCGTCGGCCAGTTCGGCTCTGGCCTGCTCGATCCGTGGCGTGATGTCGGCCTCGTCCAGCGCCACTACCAGCTCGCCGGCCTTGATATGACTGCCATCGCTGGCAGGAAGCGCGGCGATACGGCCTGCCAGCGGTGCGACCACGGTAAAGCGACGTGGTGATTCCAGCTGGCCGTACAGGGTCAGGCGGGGCTGGAAGGCGTCAGGTGCAATGGCTTCGGTCGCAACCCGCCAGGCGCGCTCCTGGGTGCCCAGCGGCTCGGGTTGATCACGGGTGACGCGCAGCAGGATGAAAATGATGATTCCGACGACAACGATCAACAGCGGTGTGAGACGTTTACGCATTCCTTCTCTCTTGTTCTTTCCTGCGGGCGTAAGGGTCTCTCTGTATAGCGTGTGACGGCGATGGTCGCAATAGCGCTGAGTGTCGCGGCAGTGTCCTTGCGGACACTGCGCAGATCAGTGACTGCTGCCGATCTCCCGCTCGAGGCGGTCGAGCTGCTGGGCGACCTGGACACTGGCCTGTTCCATGTCCAGCAGCAGCCGGTGCAGCCTGTCATTGTCACCCTTGAGAGCGGCGTCGCGCGCCTGCAGACCGCATTCATGTACCTGGCGATGCACATTTTCCAGCTGACGATATGCCGGCAGGTGGCTGTACAGGTCAGCTCCCTGGCCACGGTAATACCATTGCCCCAGGCGGCATTCGTGGTGATCGGTGAGTGATTGGCTCAGGTTGCCGGCGGCGATGCGCTGGTACAGATCCATCTTCCAGACCACATGATCGAGCTTTACGGTCGACAGAAAGCTGCGCGTGGCAGAGCTGTTGATCACCTGCTTCATCCGGTCGGCATGGTCGATGACCTGATGGGTTACCTGATCAATCTGCTGGGCAGAGGCGGCGATTTCCAGGCTGCTCTGCATGGATTCCTCAGCCATGCCGGACAGGGTCTGGCTCTTTTCCATTACCTGGGTTACCAGAACCTCAATGTTTTCGCTGGCGTGCTGGGCCTTCTCGGCGAGACTGCGTACCTCATCGGCTACCACGGCAAAGCCGCGACCCACTTCGCCGGCTCGTGCTGCCTCAATGGCCGCATTCAGGGCCAGCAGGCTGGTCTGTTTGGAGATGTCCTGGATGACGGCAATGAAGGCACGAATGCGGCCGGCGGTTTCGTCAAGGCTGCTGGCAGACTCGGCATTGCGTTCGGCATGGTTGCCCACCGTGTCGGAGCGTGACTGCAGGCTGCGCACCGCCTGCTGGGTCTGGGCGAAGATCTCGCTCAGCGCGGTCAGGGTCTGTTGCTCATCCATCAGGCGGCTCGCCGCGCCGGCCACCGATTCGCGCACATCCTGGACCAGATGATCTCCCATTTCCCGGCAACCGAGCAGCTTCTGGGACAGGGTCTGCTCGCTCTCGGCAATGCCGATACGCGCATCGAACTGCCGTTGTCGTTCGTCCAGTTGTGCCGTCAGTGTGCCGAGTTGCTCCTGCAGTTGCCGGTTCAGTTCTTGGGATTGTTGCAGCTCTGCGCGCAATTGACGGCTTTTGAACACGTTTTGCTCCTGGATGGGCAGGGAGGGGTATAGGGACGATACTGTTATCGGGCCGACTCGGACTTGCTATCGGCCGAGTAACATCAAACTGTAATGATGCGTTGATTCGACTGGCAGATTATTGATTTGCGGCAGGATTTGCCTTGTCGCTCAGCGTTGGCAGCGGCTATGGCCCGACATATCCGCAGTCGATCAAGCTTCACCGGAGCACGGCACAGCGACTAGGGTTGGGAAAACAAAAAGCGCCCCGCGCCAAAGCCGCCCGGGCAGACAATGGAGAGCATGCTGTGGACACCGAATTGCGCTGGTTGAAGTCGTATCCGTCGGACGTGAATTGGGAGCTTGCCTATACCCCGGAGGCCATTCCGGCGTTGCTGGACGCGGCCGTCACCGAGTTCCCCGATAATCCGGCAATCGACTTCCTTGGCCACAAGCTTACCTACAGCGAACTCGACGCGCTGGTCTCCCGCGCGGCCTGTGGTCTGCAGAAACTGGGTGTTGGCCCCGGCGTCCATGTGGGGCTGTATCTGCCCAACTGCCCGCATTACTTCATCGGTTTTCTGGGTGTGCTGCGCGCCGGCGGGACGGTGGTGAACTATTCACCGCTGGATGCTGAACGCACCCTCGAGCACAAGATCGAGGACAGTCAGACCGACATCATGCTGACGCTGGATCTGGAGGCCTTTTACCCGCGTATGGCGAGCCTGATGACGCGCACTCGGCTGCGTCAGCTGGTCGTGGGCAGTCTGGTCGAGTTCTGTGGTGAGGTCAGCGACGAGCAGCGCCATCTGCTTGGCAAACCGGCGATGGTGGCCTGGGGCGATCAGTGCTGCAGTTTTGCCGAGCTGCTGGACAATGCCGGCGATTATCGGGAGCACCTGCTGGCCGATCCGGCCAACACGCTGGCTGTGCTGCAATATACCGGCGGCACCACCGGCGTCCCCAAGGGGGCGATGCTGACCCACGGCAATATCACGGCCTCCTGTGCCCAGCTGCGCGAGGTGTTGCGTTCGGCGATCGTGCCCGGGCAGGAGCGGGTGCTGGCAGTGCTGCCGCCGTTCCACATCTACGCGTTGATGGTGAATATGATCTTTGGCCTGCGTGCTGCCGCCGAGATCTACCTGCACCCGCGTTTTGACGTGCTGACGGTACTGCGCGAGATCAGTCAGAGCCGCATTACCACCTTCCCGGGCGTGCCGACCATGTTCATCGGTCTGCTCAGCCATCCTGAGACCGACAAGCACGACCTGTCGTCGCTGAAAATGTCCAACTCCGGTGGCGCGCCGTTGCCGGTCGAGGTCCAGCAGCAGTACTTCTCCCGTTCCGGTTGCGCCCTGCGTGAGGGCTGGGGGATGACCGAAACCACCACCAGCGGCACCTTTACCCCGCGCGACGCCCAGCCGCGCCCCGGGTCATGCGGTGTGCCGGTGCCGGGCACGCAGATTCGCATCCTGCCGCTCGACGGCGGCGAAACCGAGCTGCCGATCGGCGAGCGTGGCGAGGTCTGCATCAAGGGGCCGAATATTACCGCAGGCTACTGGAAGCGCCCGGACGCGACGGCAGAGGCAATGACTGCAGACGGCTTCCTGCGTACCGGTGATGTGGGCTACATGGACGAGGATGGTTACGTCTACATCGTCGATCGTACCAAGGACATGATCCTGTGCAGCGGCTACAACGTCTATCCGCGGGTGATCGAAGAGGCCATCTACGAGTACCCGGGCGTTGAGGAGGTATCGGTCATCGGGGTCGATGACCCCTATCGCGGGCAGGCGCCGAAAGCCTTTATCAAGCTGCGTGCCGGCGTCGAGCCCTTCGACTTCGAAACCCTGCAGGCGTTTCTCGCTTCGCGTCTTGGCAAGCATGAACGTCTGAGCGCGATGGAAATTCGCGCGGAGCTGCCGAAGACGCCGGTGGGCAAATTGTCGAAGAAGGAGCTCTACGAAGAGGAGCGCCAGCGGCAGGCCGCCCCGGCGACGGCCTGATCGCGATGCCCTGACTCAGGCGGAGAGCCGCTGGGTCAGGGTGCTCAACTCCCCGGACAACTCATGCAGGGACTGGCTGGCGCGAGCGGTGTTGTCGACTTCGCTCTGGTTGGCTGCGGCAATATCGGTGATCTCGGTGATGTTGCGGGTAATGTCCTCGGCAACGCTGGTCTGTTCGTCGGCTGCGGTTGATATCTGTCGGTTCATGTCGCGGATCGACTCGATCGCGACGGTGATCTGGGTCAGGCGCTCACCCGCCAGGTTGACCTGTTGCATGCTCGACTCGCTGCGGGTCTGACCGATGGCGATGGCCTTGACCGCTGCGTCGGCCCCGGACTGCACATCATTGATGATCTGCTGAATTTCAGCGGTTGATTCTGCGGTGCGCTTGGCCAGCGTGCGGACTTCGTCGGCGACGACAGCAAAGCCGCGTCCGGCCTCACCGGCGCGTGCCGCTTCGATGGCCGCGTTCAGGGCGAGCAGGTTGGTCTGCTCGGCGATCCCCTGAATCACATCCAGTACCTTGCCGATGCGATTGCTGTCTCCTTCCAGGCGCCGGATAACCTCGGTGGTCTGGGTGATCTGTGCCAGCATGTCCTGCATCGCCTGGATCGTGTGCTGCATGACCCGGCCGCCTTCCTGAGCATTGCTGTCGGCATCGTCTGCGGCGCGGGCAGCCTCGGCGGCATGCTGCGCAACCTGCATGGAGGCTGCAGACATTTCCTGCATGGCGGTGGCTACCTGGTCCGTGCGCGAGAACTGCTCTCGGCTGCCATGGGCCATGCGGGTAGCGATGGTGTTCAGCTCTCCGCTGGCGCGATCCAGCTCACTGGTACTGCGCTGCAGCTGGCTGAAGGTGTCTTCCAGGAAGCTGCGCAGCTGGTTGGCCGCCCGGGCGAGGGTGCCCAGCTCGTCGTCCCGACGCAGGGTGATGGGCTTGCCAAGTCGGCCCTGGCTCAGCTGTTCAACCTGCTCGATCAGCTGGGTTATCGGGCTGACCAGGCGCCGGTTTACCAGCCACAGGCTGAGTACGCCGATCACCACTGCTGCGATGACCAGTATTGCAAGCCCGATCCAGACGGTGGTCGCAGCGGTTGCGTTGATCTCGTTGCCTTGTTGCTGTGCGGCTCCGTTCAGCTGGCTGGACAGCTGGTTCATGTGCTCGCTGACCTGACGGTCGATTCCGCGCGCAGCCTTGTCGCCTGCGGTCGGCTCCATTCCCGCGGCCTCGTAGGCTTGCAGACTGTCGCGATAGCGTGAACCCAGCTGGCGGTGCTCTTCAGCCAGCGCGCGCACCTCCGCCAGTGTCTGCGGCTCCAGCTCAAGGGTGCCTATCTGCTGCAGGGTGGCCTGTACTGCCTGTTCTGATGCCTCAAACTGGCTCCAGTACTTCTCCCGATCAGCCGGTGCTGCGCCGCGCAGCAATACGTTCTTCCACTCCTGCACCTGGGTCTTGAATTCCAGGTTGGCGCGATTGATCAGTGTGGCGCTGGCCAGCGGGCTGGCCAGCAGGTTGCGATAGCTGTTGACGCTTCCAGACAGGGTCAGCGTGATAATGAGTGCAACCAGCAGCATGAGCGCCAGGCTGCCGGTCATGAGTGTGAGGGTTTGCAGTCGCAAGGAGCGGTTTATAGCCATGTGAACACCTGTCGTCAGGGTTGTCGGGCGGTCCTTCACCTCGGGAAAAAGCGATTGTTCAGTGTATCGACCGTTGCGCGCAGAGCTGAATTTTTTTGTAACGGCTGCTGCTGCCTGCCACTGTCTACACTGTTCACTTTCATTGATAATGGCCGCTAATTTGAGTCTGGCACAGGAATTTGATGATGTTATTGGCATTGGCCGCGGTTGTAGTGGGACTGGCGCTTCTGGTCTGGAGCGCAGATCGCTTCGTTGATGGTGCGTCGGCGACCGCCAGTCATGCGGGCATGCCGCCGCTGCTGATCGGCATGCTGATCATCGGCTTCGGCACCTCGGCGCCCGAGATGGTGGTGTCTGCGCTGGCCGCCGGCCAGGGCAATCCGGGGCTGGCACTGGGTAACGCCTATGGCTCAAACATCACCAATATTGCGCTGATCATCGGTCTTGTTGCGGTGATCAGCCCGATCAAGGTGCATTCGCAGGTGATTCGCAAGGAGTTGCCGATTCTGCTCGGCATCACCCTTCTGGCGGGCTACCAGCTGCTTGACGGGCAGCTTTCGCGCAACGACGCCTGGGTGCTGATCGGGGTGTTTTTTGTGTTGATGGGCTGGTCCATCGTTCAAGGCCTGCGCGGCAAGGATGATGCCTTGTCCGGTGAGTACGCCGAGGAGGTAGCTGCCCACGCAATGCCGCTACCCAAAGCCCTGTTCTGGCTGGTGCTGGGTCTGGTACTGCTGATCGTCAGTTCCCGCGTGCTGGTATGGGGCGCAGTGTTTATTGCCGAAAGCCTGGGTGTGAGTGACCTGGTCATCGGGCTGACCATTGTCGCCATCGGCACGTCGCTGCCGGAGCTGGCCTCCTCGCTGGCCGCCATTCGCCGCAACGAGCATGACCTTGCGCTGGGCAATGTGATCGGCTCCGGCCTGTTCAATACCCTTGCCGTGGTGGGCATCGCCGCCGGCATCGCGCCGCTGGCAGTCGACCCGGTCGTTCTGCAGCGCGACTGGGTAATCATGTTCGTATTGACCGCGGTTTTGCTATTTATGGGCATCGGGCGGTTCGGCAAGCAGGGCGAGGTGACTCGCTTCAACGGTATCCTGTTGTTGGCAACCTACGTGGGCTATACCGGGTGGCTGGTCAGCACCATGCTGCGCTGACCGATTGGCGGTTGGGAGGTTCGTGTTGCTATGCGAGCCGCCCAGCCGGTGTATGATGGCCCATCTTCATTCCGCCAGAGACTTTCTGTTCCGCTATGTCTGACGCGAAAACCGCTCCTGCGCAGCATAAGCCGCGCCCGCTGATCGACCTGCTGGTCAGCATCCTCCTGCCCTCGATCATTCTCATGAAGCTCAGTGGCGACGACAACCTCGGCGCTACCAATGCGCTGCTGCTGGCCTTGGCTTTTCCGGTGGGCTGGGGGTTGTTCGAACTGGTGCAGTATCGCAAGTTCAACTTCATTGCCTTGCTGGGCGTGATCAGCGTGCTGCTGACCGGTGGCATCGGCGTGCTGCAACTTGATACCCGCTGGCTTGCGATCAAGGAAGCCGCGGTACCGGGTGTCATCGGCCTGGCCGTGCTGATTTCTACCCGCACGCGTTACCCGCTGATTCGTACCCTGCTGTACAACGAGAAGGTGATCAACGTCGCGCTGGTGCAGGAGCGCCTGCAGGAACGCGGTCTGGTCGACATCTTCAATCTGCGCCTGCTGCGCGCGACCTATTTTCTGGCCGGCACCTTCTTTTTCTCTTCGGCGATGAACTACATCGTCGCCAAATGGATCGTCGTCAGCCCGGCGGGTACCGAAGCCTTCAATGAAGAACTGGGGCAGATGACGCTGGTCAGCTATCCGATGATCGCGATTCCGTCGATGATCATGATGATGGCCATTCTGTTCTACCTCTGGCGCACCATCCACGGCCTGACCGGTCTGAGCATGGAAGAGATCATGGCGCAGCAAAAGGGCTAGCGAAGCTAGGTGGGCTAGCCAGCGGCAAGCCACAAGCTACAAGCTACAAGCAAACCCGCGCGGTGTTCAGCCGTGCGGGTTTTTTTACGGTTGCATGGGGGCAGATAGTGGACGGGTGTAACAGCAGGGCCGCATGCAGCGCAGCCGCCATTTTCCAGCGCAAAAACAAAACCCGGCATCGAGACCGGGTTTGCTTGTAGCTTGCAGCTTGAGGCTGCGCTTGGCTCGCCTACAGCGCAGCAAAGGCCTCCCGCAGCGTGGCAACCGTGCGTTCGGGGTTGTGCAGCTTGTCCAGGCCGAACAGGCCGAGGCGGAAGGTCTTGAAGCCTTCCGGTTCGTCGCACATCAGCGGTACGCCGGCTGCGGTCTGCAGGCCGAGCGGGGCGAAGGCCTTACCGCTCTGGATACCGTCGTTGTCGGTGTAGCTGACGACGACCCCGGGGGCGCCGAAGCCGTCAGCCGCAACACTCTTGTAGCCCAGCTCCTGCATTAGCTCGCGCACGGCGGTGCCGAGCGCCAGTTGTTCCTGCTTGACCTTGGCGAAGCCGTAGTCGCGGGTTTCGAGCATGGTATCGCGGAAGGCCTTGAGGGCATCGGTCGGCATGGTGGCGTGGTAGGCGTGGCCGCCGTTCTCGTAAGCCTGCATGATCTGCCGCCACTTCTTCAGGTCGGCGGCAAAGCTGGTGCTGGTGGTCTGTTCCAGAACCTGCTCGGCGCGTTCGCTGAACATGATCAGGGCGCTGCACGGGGAGGCGCTCCAGCCCTTTTGCGGCGCGCTGATCAGCACGTCGATACCGCAGGCCTGCATGTCGACCCAGACGGTGCCGGAGGCGATGCAATCGAGGACGAACAGGCCACCGACTTCGTGTACGGCATCGGCAACCGCGCGCAGGTAGTCATCCGGCAGAATGATACCCGCGGCTGTTTCGACGTGCGGGGCGAATACCACATCCGGCTTGCTGGCGCGAATCTCGGCGACAACCTGGTCAATCGGCGCCGGGGAAAACGCGGGCTGGTTGCCGGTATCGGATTTGACCGCCTTGAGTACGGTCTCGCTGGCCGGGATGCGTGCCATCTCGAAAATCTGACTCCAGCGATAGCTGAACCAGCCGTTACGAATGACCAGACACGTCTTGTCCTGGGCAAACTGGCGCGCAACGGCTTCCATACCATAGGTGCCACCACCGGGAACCACTGCCACTGCGTGGGCGTTGTACACGCTCTTGAGCGTAGTGGAAATGTCACGCATGACCTGCTGGAAGGTTTGCGACATGTGATTGAGCGAGCGATCGGTAAAGACGACCGAGTATTCCAGCAAGCCTTCGGGATCGATGGCGGGAACCAGTTTGGACACGGGGTTTCTCCAGACGGTTGACAGGAAACGCCGGCTTTGCCTGCGTTGATGTGCTGACAATCCTACCCCGATTCCGGGCCGGACGCAGTTCGGAAAAGCGGCGTTTTGTTAACTCCGGGAACAGTTGCCCGGGCGCGTATCCGTTTCGCCCAGGTTGTGCGCCCAGACTGGATTGGCGGGGGGGGCTCAGCCGGTCAGCATTGACCAGCAGGTTTCGCAGGCAGCCTTCAGGTCTTCCGGCTGCAAGACCAGCAGGCCTTCGCGTTCGCACTTGACCAGATTGGCAAAGCTGCCCCAGACCATGGCCATGAGTACTTCGGCCCGCAGGTCGCGACGGTAGATGCCTTGCTCCTGATACTGCCGATATTGTCTGACCAGCGGGGTAAAGAACTGCTGTTCGAGTTGCCGGCTCTGTTCGTCCAGATAGGGTCGGTGATCCTGCATCTCGAGAAAACGATAGGTGTCCGGATGCTGGCGGCTGTAGTCGATCATGCGCTGCCAGACAATGTCGAACTGCGCCCGGGCCGGCAGGCTGCGATCGAGACCGTCGAACAGCAGGTCGCGTTTGAACTGTCGCTGGCTGCGGAACAGTTCGTTGACCAGGGCCTCCTTACTGCTGAAATAGCGATAGATGGTGCCGGTACCCACCTGTGCCTGTTCGGCCAGGGCAGGTATTGGCACACCGTTTACGCCACCGGCGGCAAATACCTTCAGGGCCGCGTCCAGAATGGCCTGGCGTTTGTCCCTGATGCGCGGTCGGGCTGCTTTCCCGGTTTCAGTCGGTGTCTTCATGTTGGCATTCTAGCGACCAGCGCCGGGTTTGTGCAGAGTGGGGAGGGGGGGCTGTTAACGGCAAACGGGGCAGTCTGACTGCCCCGTGCTTGCCGCGATTTGATCAGTTACGACGGCTGTCGATAACCGCTTGCCAGGTGATGACGTCCTCGTCCTCCGGCGGCTGCGAACGGCGCTTGTCGGCGCTGCGCGCAATCAGCCAGCCGATCAACGTGAAGATCGACACGGCGAGCAGGATCAGACTGGCGACCGCATTGATTTCCGGCTTCACGCCCAGACGCACGGCGGAGAATACTTCCATCGGCAGGGTGGTGGAGCCCGGGCCGGATACGAAACTGGCCAGTACCAGGTCATCAAGCGACAGGGTAAAGGACAGCAGCCAGCCAGCGGCGATCGATGGTGCGATCATCGGCACGGTGATCAGCAGGAAGGTCTTCCACGGGCGCGCGCCGAGGTCCATTGCGGCCTCCTCGATCGACTGGTCAAGCTCGCTCAGGCGACCGCTGACCACGACTGCCACGTAGGCGGTACAGAAGGTCACGTGGGCGATCCAGATGGTCACCATGCCGCGCTCTGCCGGCCAGCCGATCATCTGCGCCATGGCGACGAACAGCAGCAGCAGCGACAGACCGGTAATCACCTCGGGCATGACCAGCGGCGCAGTGACCAGCCCTGAAAACAGGGTGCGGCCCTTGAAGCGCTTGATGCGGGTCATGACGAAGGCCGCCAGGGTGCCGAGCGCCACCGCCGCTGTGGCGGTGAAGAAGGCTATCTGCAGGCTGCGTTTGACCGCATTCATCAGCTGGGTGTTGTCCAGCAGACCGACATACCAGTGCACCGACCAGCCGCCCCAGACGGTAACCAGCCGGGAGGCGTTGAACGAGTAGATCACCAGAATGATCATCGGCAGGTAGATGAATACCAGGCCCAGCCAGAGCATCAGGGTGGAGAAGTTGGGGCGCTTGCTCATGCTTTTTTCTCCATTTCCTTGGCCTGGTTGTAGTGGAACAGCACCAGCGGGACGATCAGGATAACCAGCATGACAATGGCGAGCGCCGAGGCAACCGGCCAGTCACGGTTGTTGAAGAATTCCTGCCAGAGTACCTTGCCGATCATCAGGGTTTCCGGGCCGCCCAGCAGTTCGGGGATAACGAACTCACCGACCACCGGAATGAACACCAGCATGGAGCCGGCGATGATGCCGGTTTTCGACAGCGGCACGGTAATGCTCCAGAACGCCTTGATGCGACCGGCGCCAAGGTCCATGGCTGCTTCGAGCAGGCTGTGATCGTGCTTGACCAGGTTGGCGTACAGCGGCAGCACCATGAACGGCAGGTAGGCGTAGACCACGCCGATATAGACTGCCGTGTTGGTGTTGAGGATCTGCATCGGCTCGCTGATCAGACCCAGACTCATCAGGGTGCTGTTGAGCAGGCCGTTGTTGCTGAGGATACCCATCCAGGCGTAGACGCGGATCAGGATCGCGGTCCAGGTCGGCATCATCACCAGTAGCAGGTAGACCAGTTGCTTTTCGCGCGGCGCCCGGGCGATGGCATAGGCCATCGGGTAGCCGACCAGCAGGCAGATCAGGGTCGAGAAAAAGGCAATTTTCAGCGAACCCAGATAGGCGGACAGGTAGAGACCGTCCTGGCTGAGGAAGATGTAGTTGCCGAGGTTGAGCATGACGTTGAGCTTCTGCTCGACGTACTGGAAGATCGGCTGATAGGGCGGAATGGCGATCGCGGCTTCCGAAAAGCTGATCTTCAGCACGATGGCGAAGGGCAGCAGGAAGAACAGGAACAGCCAGAGATAGGGGACGCTGATGACCCAGAAGCGCCCCGGCGGTGTCAGGCGTGGCATTTTCATGAGTGCAGAATGACCCCGCTGTCGTCTTCCCAGCTGATGTACACCTCGTCCTCCCAGGTCGGGCGAGGCAGGCGACGCTCGGAGTTGGCGAAGAAGGCCTGGACCATCTTGCCGCTGTCGAGCTTGATGTAGTAAACCGAGTGGCCGCCGAGATAGGCGATGTCATGGACTACGCCGTGGGAGCTGTTGTACTCGCCCTCGGGCTTCTCGGTGCTGACCCAGACTTTCTCCGGGCGCAGGGCGTAGATGATGCTCTTGTCCTGGGCGCGGGTGGTGATGCCGTGGCCGACGTAGATCGGCTTGTCGAGGCAGTCGCACTGGATGATCGCGTGGTCTTCCATGTCGGCGCTGATCTCGCCTTCAAAGATGTTCACACTGCCGATGAACTCGGCGACATGACGGCTGACCGGGCTTTCATAGATATCCATTGGCGTGCCGACCTGGGCAATCCAGCCCTGGTGCATGATGGCGATACGCTGGGCCATGGTCATGGCCTCTTCCTGGTCGTGGGTGACCATGATGCAGGTCACGCCGACGCGCTCGATGATCTCGACCAGCTCCAGTTGCATCTGGGTGCGCAGCTTCTTGTCCAGCGCGCCCATGGGTTCGTCCAGCAGCAGGACTTTCGGACGCTTTGCCAGCGAGCGGGCCAGGGCCACACGCTGACGTTGCCCGCCGGAGAGCTGATCCGGCTTGCGCCGCGCGTACTCGGTCATGTGCACGAGCTTGAGCATTTCCTTCACGCGCTCGTTGATTTCGGCCTTTGGCAGTTTGTCCTGCTTGAGGCCGAAGGCGATGTTCTGTTCGACTGTCATATGCGGGAACAACGCGTAGGACTGGAACATCATGTTGATCGGGCGCTCGTAGGGCGGCAGATCGGTGATGTCCTGACCATCGAGCAGTACGCGGCCCTCTGTTGGGCGCTCGAAGCCGGCGAGGATGCGCAGCAAGGTCGACTTGCCCGACCCCGAGCCGCCGAGCAGAGCGAAGATTTCGCCGCGATTGATGCTCAGACTGACGTCGTCTACCGCCAGCGCTTCATCGAACCGCTTGCTGATGCGCTCAATCTTCACAAAGTCATTGGGCTCGGCCTTGGCCATTGCCTGTTTCATGGCTCCTGCTGCACCAACCATAGTCGTCTCCGGATCTCTTTCCACCTGTGCAGCACCGCTGCACACAAAGATATTGGCGGGCCGCCGCAGCGGCACCTTGCGTGTTTGTTCTGTTGATTCAACAAGGGGCTGCCGGAAGGCAGCCCCTTGAGTGTCTTACTGACCTGACTTGATGCGGCTCCAGGTGCGGGTCATCAGTCGCTGTGCGGCCATCGGACGCGGCACGTTGACGTAGAGTCGGCTCATCACCTCGTCGCTCGGGTAGATCGCCGGATCATTGCGCACTTCCGGGTCAACCAGCTCGTCGGATGCCTTGTTCGGGTTGGCGTAGGCAACATAGTCGGTGATCGGTGCGATTACGTCCGGGCGCAGGATGTAGTTGATGAAGGCGTGGGCTTCTTCCGGATTCGGCGCATCCTTCGGGATGGCCATCATGTCGAACCACAGGGCAGTCCCTTCCTTCGGAATGATGTAGTTGATCTCGACGCCGTTCTCGGCTTCCTCGGCGCGGTAGGCGGCCTGGAAAACATCGCCCGAGTAGCCTGCCGCGACACAGATGTCGCCGTTGGCCAGATCGGAAATGTAGCGCGAGGAGTGGAAGTAGGTGATGTACGGACGAACCGCCAGCATCAGTTCTTCGGCCTTCTTCAGGTCATCGGCATCGCTGCTGTTCGGGTCCAGGCCGAGGTAGCTCAGCGCTGAGGGCAGCATTTCATCCGCCGAATCCAGCACGCTCACGCCACAGCTGGCGAGCTTGCTGGCGTATTGCGGATCAAAGATCAGCGCCCAGGAGTCCAGCGGTGCGTCGTCACCGAGAGCGGCTTTAACCTTCTCGACGTTGTAGCCAATACCGTTGGTGCCCCACAGATAGGGAATGGAGTGCGCGCTACCCGGGTCGATGCTTTCCATTTGCTTCATCAGTTCGGGATTGAGGTTGACCATGTTGGGCAGCTTGCTGTGATCAAGCTCAAGGTAGACACCGGCCTTGATCTGCTTGGTCAGGAAGTTGTTGGACGGTACGACGATGTCGAAGCCGGAGCGACCTGTCAGCAGCTTGGCATCGACCACTTCGTTCGAGTCATAGACGTCGTAGGTCACCTTGATGCCGGTTTCCTTCTCGAAGTTGGCAATGGTGTCCTCGGCGATGTAGTCCGACCAGTTGTAAATGTTCAGTTGGCCTGCGGCATGCGTGACACCGGCTCCGCCCAGCAGGGCGGCAGTGGTCAGTGCCAGCAGCGACTTTTGCATTGGATGCTTCATGGTGTCTCCTGATTCGGACACCGGCTTGCGCCGGGCCCTTCTGGTTTCTGGTCGATGCAGGAGGGGAGTCCTGCAGTCGACCGTTTCTTGTTACTTTCTTTGGCGTTACTGACCGGACTTGACGCGCGTCCAGACACGGGTCCGGGTGCGCTCGATGTTGGCCGGCAGCTCTGCCAGAGTAAAGAGTTTGGCCAGGGTCTCGTCGCTGGGGTATACGCCCGGATCGGTTAGCACGCTTTCATCAATCATCGGCTTGGAGGCCGCGTTGCCATTGGCATAGGCAACATAGTTGGATATGCCGGCGATCACCTCGGGGCGCAGAATATAATCCATAAACGCGTAGGCGTTATCGACATTTTTTGCGTCCTTGGGAATGGCCATCATGTCGAACCACATGGCCGCGCCTTCCTTCGGAATCACGTAGCTGACTTCTACCCCGTTTTCGGCCTCTTCAGCCCGCGCTGCGGCCTGCAGAATATCCCCGGACCAGCCAACCGCAACGCAGATGTCGCCATTGGCCAGATCGGTAATGAACTTGGAGGAATGGAAATAGGTGATGTGCGGACGCACGCTCATCAGCAGCTCCTGGGCCTTCGGATAATCCGCAGCGTCGGTGCTGTTCGGGTTCAGCCCGAGGTAGAACAGGGCAGACGGAATAATCTCGGCCGGTGCGTCCAGGAAGGCGACGCCGCAGGAGGCCAGCTTCTCCATGTTTTCCGGCTTGAATACCAGATCCCATGAGTTCAGCGGTGCATCTTCGCCCAGCACAGCCTTGACCTTCTCGGCGTTGTAACCGATGCCGGTGGTGCCCCACAGATACGGGAAGGCGTACTGGTTGCCAGGGTCGTTGGTTTCCAATGCCCTGAGCAGCGTCGGATCCAGATTTTCCCAGTTCGGCAGCTTGCTGCGGTCCAGCGGCAGGAAGGCGCCAGCCTTGATCTGCTTGCCGAGGAACTGGTTGGAGGGGACGACGATGTCGAATCCGGAGCTGCCGGAGAGCAGCTTGGCTTCCAGTACTTCGTTGCTGTCGAACACGTCGTAGACCGGGCGGATGCCGGTTTCCTTCTGGAAGTTGTCGAGCGTGTCCTCGGCGATGTAGTCCGACCAGTTGTAAACGTTTACCACTTCCTCTGCGGTGGCTGCGGTGCTGATGGATACAGCAGTGGCTGTTGCCAGCAGGGTCTTGCCCAGATGTTTCATCATCGTTTCAACTCTCCATCCATTGTTTGGAAACGCGGTGTTGGCATGGGTGCCATTTCGGTGAGCGAAAAAGGCACCCTACAGGCCAGCATAGCCGCTGGTCGGACTCGGGGCGATCAGACTCCCAGTTGCTCGGCTACCAGATCCAGCACCTTCCAGGCCTTGTCGACCAGTTCGTCGATTTCGGCGCGGCTGATGATCAGCGGCGGCGACATGATCATGGTGTCGCCGACCGCGCGCATCACCAGACCGTTGGCGACGCACAGATCACGGCACAGTGTGCCAACGGTACCCTTGTCCGGGAAGCGCTCACGGGTTGCCTTGTCCTTGACCAGCTCGATGGCGCCGAGCAGGCCGACACCGCGAACTTCACCGACCAGGCGATGTGCTGCCAGGCCGGCAATCTTGTCCTGCAAATACGGTGCCGCTTCGTTACGAACGTAGTCGACAATTTTCTCGTCGCGCATGATGCGCAGGTTTTCCAGGCCGACGGCCGCGGATGCCGGATGACCGGAGTAGGTGTAGCCGTGGTAGAACTCGCCGCCGTGCTCGATCATGGTTTCGGCAACGCGGTCGCTGACGATCACCCCGCCCATCGGCAGATAGCCCGAGGTCATGCCCTTGGCGATCGGCATCAGGTCGGGCTGCAGGTCATAGTGCTGGCTGGCGAACCACTGGCCGGTGCGACCAAAGCCGCAGATCACCTCGTCGATGACCAGCAGGATCTCGTACTTGGCCAGAATGCGCTTGATTTCCGGCCAGTAGGTATCCGGCGGAATGATCACGCCGCCGGCACCCTGAATCGGCTCGGCGATGAAGGCTGCGACCTGATCGATGCCCAGTTCGAGAATCTTGGCTTCCAGCTGCTGGGCCGCCCAGATGCCGAACTCGTCCGGCGACATGTCACCACCCTCGCCATACCAGTACGGCTGCGGGATGTGCACGATACCGGGGATCGGCAGGTCACCCTGTTCATGCATTACCGACATGCCGCCGAGACTGGCGCCGGCTACCGTCGAGCCGTGATAACCGTTGATACGGCTGATGATGGTTTTCTTGGTTGGCTTGCCCTTGAGGTCCCAGTAGCGGCGCACCATGCGCAGCACGGTATCGTTGGATTCGGAACCTGAGCCGGTGAAGAACACATGATTCATATGCTCAGGTGCGACTTCGGCGATAGCCGTGGCCAGCTCGATGGCCGGGGGGTTGGCGCACTGGAAGAAGCTGTTGTAGTAGGGCAGCTTCAGCATCTGCTGGTAGGCGGCCTCAGCCAGTTCCTTGCGGCCGTAGCCGATATTCACGCACCACAGACCGGCCATGCCGTCGAGCACCTTGTTGCCTTCGCTGTCCCAGAGATACACGCCCTCGGCGCGCTCGATGATGCGCGTGCCGCGCTCACCCAGCTCCTTGTGGTCGGTAAAGGGGTGCAGATAGTGGGCGGCGTCCATGGCCTGCAGTTCGGCGGTATTGAGTTTGCTCATACGGTACTCCGGTTTCCGTGGTGTCGCTGCCCTCCGGCAGCGACCGTTACAGGGTTGAGGGATCAGACGGACAGCAGCAGGAACTCGCGCTCCCAGGAGCTGATCACCCGTTTGTAGTTTTCGTGTTCGGCGCGCTTGACCGCCACATAGCCGCGGCAGAACTTGCTGCCGAGCACTGCTTCAATGTCCTTGCATTGCTCCATGCGCTCCAGTGCCGATTCGATGGTCAGCGGCAGGCGCAGGTTGCGGCGTTCATACGCGCGGCCCTTGACCGGTGCCGACGGTGACATGCGGTTTTCCATACCCAGGTAGCCGCACAGCAGACTGGCCGCAATGGCAATGTAGGGATTGGCATCTGCGCCGGGCAGGCGGTTTTCGACCCGACGGTTCTGCGGGTTGGAGTCCGGCACGCGCAGGCCGGCGGTACGGTTCTCTTCACCCCACTCGACGTTCACCGGTGCCGAGGTGTCGGGCAGGAAGCGGCGGAACGAGTTGACGTTCGGCGCGAACAGCGGCAGCACTTCCGGGATGTAGCGTTGCAGACCGCCGATGTGGTGCAGGAACAGCTCGCTCATGCTGCCATCATCATTGGAGAAAATATTCTTGCCGGTCTTGGCGTCAACGATGCTCTGGTGCAGGTGCATGGCGCTGCCCGGCTCATTGGTGATCGGCTTGGCCATAAAGGTCGCGGTCATATCGTGCTTGAGCGCAGCCTCGCGCATGGTGCGCTTGAACACCTGAATCTGATCGGCCAGATGCAGCGGGTCACCGTGACGGAAGTTGATTTCCATCTGCGCGGTGCCTTCCTCGTGGATCAGGGTGTCCAGATCCAGGCCCTGAGCCTCGCACCAGTCGTACATGTCTTCGAACAGCGGGTCGAATTCGTTGGCGGCGTCGATGGAGAAGGACTGGCGGCCGGTTTCCTGGCGGCCGGAGCGGCCGATCGGCGGCTGCAGCGGCAGGTCCGGGTCTTCGTTGCGGCGGGTCAGATAGAATTCCATCTCGGGCGCGACGATCGGCTTCCAGCCCTTTTTCTCATACAGCTTGAGCACGGTCTTGAGGACGTTGCGCGGCGCCATCTCGATGGGATTGCCCATCTTGTCAAAGCAGTCATGGATGATCTGCGCGGTCGGTTCCAGTGCCCACGGCACCATGAACATGGCGGTCTCGTCCGGCTTGCAGATCATGTCGATATCGGCCGGGTCGAGCAGGTCGTAATAGATGTCATCTTCTACATAGTCGCCGGTAACCGATTGCAGCAGGATGCTTTCGGGCAGACGCATGCCTTTCTCCGAGATGAACTTCATGGTCGGAGCGATCTTGCCGCGGGCAATACCGGTCAGGTCGCCCACCATGCATTCCACTTCAGTAATCTTGTTTTCTTTAAGCCAGCTTTCAATCTTGTTCATAACCGCCTCAGGAGTGTCGCGACGCACGGGCCCGGCAGGCGTTTCCGAACGCCTGGAAGATCGACAGGTAAAACGGATTGCGGGTTACCTGCCATTCGGGGTGCCACTGTACGCCGAGAGCGAATTGGGTTGCCTGGCTGACCGAGAAGGCCTCAATCAGTCCATCGGGTGCTGTCGCTTCAGGCTGCAGACCGGCTCCCAGTGTAGCGACTCCCTGAGTGTGCAGGGAATTGACCTGAGCCGAGCTGCAGCCTGAAATTTCGTAGAGCAACCCCCCGGGCTCAAGACGAACCTCGTGAGCTGGGCCATACTGAATGTCGACCGGCTGATTCTTGTCCTCGCGGTGTTCGATATAACCGCCGACTTCGTACAGTCGCTGATGCAAAGTGCCGCCAAAGGCGACGTTCATTTCCTGAAAGCCTCGGCAGATGCCGAGTACCGGAACGCCGTGGTCAATTGCGGCGCGAATCAATGGCAGGGTGGTCGCGTCGCGCTTGGGGTCGTGCTTGGTGCCTTCGGCGCTACCCGGCCCGCTGTAATGATGGGGCTCAACGTTGGACGGCGAGCCGGTAAACAGGATGCCGTCCAGCAGGTCCAGCAGCTGATCGCTGTCCAGTCGCTCGCCCAGGGCCGGAATCAGCAGCGGCAGGCCGTTGGCACCGTCCACGACGCCGAGAATGTATTTCTCGCCGACGATGTTGAAAGGGTGCAGCCCGAGCTGTTCCGAGCAGCAGACGATACCAATGACGGGTTTGCGTACGACGGACATTTGATGTTCCAGCAAGTCAGAGACAAAGTGAATGCGAACCGATTGTTGTTCGTTTTTTCGTACAATAGCAATAAAAAATAATTAACACAAAGAGCAAAAATAACGAACACGCGAGGTAGTCATTTTGGTCTTTAACGCCCGTCTGTGGCCTTTTATAGGGCAGTGCGCACCATGTTTGTGCGGTATCAGTTCTATTGACTCCGAAGGGCCTTTCGGATTAACTCACATCGTGTAAGTTCTGTGATTGATATATTTTACAAATAACAGGTGAAATCCCATGCAGCCCCAAGCCGGAGCGGATGCTGTAACCGCCGTCCCCGCCACGCCCAGTGAGCCGGTAGGCATCCAGGAAGCGGAGGCCTTTCTGGCCGCGCATCCGGAAACCCATTTTATTGACCTTCTTATTGCCGATATGAACGGTATCGTGCGCGGCAAGCGCATTGATCGTTCTGCGTTGGCCAAAGCCTTCGAGAAGGGCATCGCATTGCCGGCATCGGTCTTTGCGCTGAACATTCAGGGTACGACCGTAGAAGAGACCGGTCTCGGTCTGGAAATCGGCGATGCGGACCGCATTTGCCTGCCGATTCCCGGAACCCTGACGGTTGAACCATGGCAGAAGCGTCCAACCGGACAACTGCTGATGACCATGTACGAGCTGGACCGCAAGACCCCCTTCTTCGCCGACCCCCGCTATGTTCTGCAACGTATCGTAGAACGCTTCAAGGATCTCAAGCTGACCCCGGTGTCTGCCTTCGAGCTGGAGTTCTACCTGATTGACCAGGAGAACATTACCGGCCGCCCGCAGCCGCCGCGCTCTCCGATGTCCGGCAAGCGTCCCAATTCGGTGCAGGTCTATTCCATGGATGATCTGGACGAATACGCCGAGTTCCTTGAGGACGTCATCGAAGCTGCCCACGAGCAGGGCATCCCCGCTGACGCCATCGTGGCCGAGTCGGCACCGGGGCAGTTCGAGGTCAACCTGCACCATGTTGATGATCCGGTTAAGGCCTGTGACTTCAACGTGCTGCTCAAGCGGGTGATCAAGAACGTGGCCTACGACCATGAAATGGATACCACTTTCATGGCCAAGCCTTATCACGATCAGGCCGGTAACGGTATGCACGTGCATATCAGCCTGATGGACGAGAACGGCCGCAATGTCTTTGCGCCCAATGCCGACGGCAGTTTGAGCGATCGCCTGCGCTGGGCTGTTGGTGGCCTGCTGGAAACCCTGCCGCAGTACATGGCCTTCCTGTGTCCGAATATCAACTCCTATCGTCGTTTCAGCCCGAGTTTCTTCGTGCCCTGTGCGCCGACCTGGGGTATTGATAACCGCACCGTGGCAGTCCGTGTGCCCGGTGGCGACCCGGAGGCAATGCGTATCGAGCACCGCCTGGCCGGCGCCGATGCCAACCCGTACTTGCTGATGGCAGCATTGCTGTCGGCCATTCACTACGGTATCAGCAATCAGGTCGAGCCGCCGGAGATGACCGAGGGCAACGCTTACGATCAGCATGAGCCGTCGCTGCCGACCAACCTGCGTGATGCGCTGCGTGAGCTGGAAGCCTCCGAGGTAATGAAGGAGTATATCGGCGAGGAATATCTCGACGTATTTGTACTCTGCAAGGAAAGTGAGATGGAGGAGTTCGAGAAGACCATTTCCGACCTTGAGTACATGTGGTACCTGCACACCGTCTGACCACGTCGTGGCCAATCACAATCCCGCCCTCCGGCGGGATTGTTCGTTATGCGAGAGCCTTTGTGATGAACGATTCCTGGTATCGGGCCAGCGTGCCCGCCGTTCCGCCCCGCGCACAGCTGCAGGGTGTGCTGGATGCGGATGTCTGTATTGTCGGCGCCGGTTTTACCGGCCTGTCTGCGGCGCTGGAGCTGGCCGAGGCCGGGCGCAGCGTGATTGTGCTCGAGGCAGAGGATGTCGGCTGGGGCTGCTCGGGTCGTAATGGCGGGCAGATCAATCCCGGGGTGGCCTGCGATCATGCCAGGGTGGTTAGTGAGCTGGGCGAGCAGGACGCTCGCCGCGTCTGGCAGCTCGGGCTCGATGGTGTAGACCTGCTGCGCGACCGGGTCGAGCGCTACGGCATCGACTGTGATCTGAAGTGGGGGATTTTGCTGGTTGCCAACAAGGCGCGGCAGGTTCCCGAGTTGCGGGCCTGGCAGCAGGAGCTGGGTGAGCTTGGCTACGACCGGCTGGAGTTTCATGATCGGGCGGCGCTGCAGGGCTTGCTGAACGCGGATTATCAGGCCGGCGTGATGGATTTGGGTGGTGGCGATCTGCACCCGCTCAAGTATGTACAGGGGCTGGCTCGTGCTGCCGAGCAGGCCGGTGTGCGCATTTTCGAGCGCTCCGCGGTCCGCAGCTATCGCGAGCAGCGCGGGCAGGTTCAGGTTTGTACGGCTGGCGGTCAGGTACGCGCCGGTCATCTGCTGCTGGCGGGTAACGCCTACCTCGGCAAGCTGCTGCCCTGGTACCGCAAGGGCTTTATGCCGATCGGCAGTTACATCGGTGCGACTCGGCCGCTCGGCGATCTGGCCGAACAGTTGATTCCCTCCCGCGCAGCGGTCTGCGACATGAACACCCTGATCGATTATTACCGGCTGACGCCGGATAACCGTCTGCTGTTCGGTGGGCGCGCCAGTGCCCGCGATGCCCGTCCCGATGCATTGCGCCAGACCATGCGTGAGCGCATGGCGCAGGTGTTTGGGCAACTGGCGGGTGAGGATTTCGAATACCTCTGGGGTGGTCAGGTCGCGATGACCATGAGCAAGGCGCCGGTGTTTGGTCGGCTGGGGCCGCGGGTGCTGTTTACCCAGGGCTATTCCGGACAGGGCGTGGCGCTGGCCGGATTGGCGGGCAAGCTGATGGCCGAGACGGTGCTGGGCGATGCCCGCAACTTTGACCTGATGGCGCGCTGGCGTCATCTGCCGGTTCCGCCGGGTGCGCCGCTGCAGACCGCTATCCGGGCGCTGGCGCTGCTGTGGTATCGTCTGCAGGACAGTCGTTGATACGGAACCCCTATGAGCAGATCCGCCCCGAAACGCCGCGCCAGCAGTCAGGAACGGATCGACCGTATCCTCGAGGCTACCACTGCGCTGCTTGACCAGGGCGGGCTGAGCGCGCTGTCGATCTACGCCATCGCCGAGCAGGCCGACATTCCCCCGTCTTCGGTGTATCACTTTTTTCCTCAGGTCAGCGACGTGCTGGCGGCGCTGGCCGAGCGCCTGTTCCTTGAGCTGGACGGGATTCTCCAGATACCTCCAGTCTCCCACCCGTCCAGCTGGATGGCGCTGGTCGCCGACATCGAACAGCGTTTTCAGGACTATTACCGCGGCAATCCGGCCGCCCGTGAGCTGCTGTTGGGCGGGCATGATCTGGCCGCCATTCGCCAGGCCGACCAGCAGCACGATCAACTGCTGGGGCGGCGGTTTCAGCAGTGCTTGGCCGAGGTCTTCGTGCTGCCGCCGTTGCCGAATGATGTGGATATCTTCGCGCTGGCCATGCAGGCGGCAGACAAGCTGCTCGCCGTCGGTTATCAGCAGTCTGGCGAGTTGAGCGACCCCATTTGCCGTGAAGCAACACGGCTGATGACCGCCTACCTGGGCGTCTATCTGCCGCCGGTACTGGCGCGGGTCGAGGGGCGCTGAGTGGGGCTGGTGCGCTGGTGGCGTGAGCGCAGCGAACAGCGTCGCTTGCAGCGTGTGCAGGGTGAGCTTGATCCGGCCCTGTGGCAGCAGGCGCTGGGTGACTGGCCCTGTTACCGGCACCTGAGCGCGGCCCAGCGTGAGCGTCTGCATGACACGGCGCTGCGTTTTTTGCTGCGCAAGCATCTGCATCCGCTGGAGGGTGTTGAGCTGGACGATGTTCTGCGTTTGCGGGTCGCCGGAATGGCTGTTCTGCCGGTGCTGGAGATTGGTTTGCACTGGTACGACGGCTGGCAGACCCTGGTGCTCTACGACGGTCCGTTCCGCACCCGGCAGCAATGGCGTGACGAGGCCGGCGTGGTGCACGAAGCGGTGCGCGAGCTGAGCGGCGAGGCCTGGTTGCATGGCCCGGTGGTGCTGTCGCTGGAGGATGTTCGCCATTCTGGGCAAGCGGACGGCTTCAACGTGGTTATTCATGAGCTGGCGCATACGCTGGATATGCGCTCATCCGCCGCCAATGGTTCGCCGCCGCTGCACCGCGGCATGAGCCAGGCCGATTGGGCGCGTGACATGCAAGCCGCCTGGGATGATCTGGCCCAGCGTGCCGAACGCGGTGAGCACCTGCCCCTGGATGCCTACGCGCTGGAGGCGCCGGCCGAGTTCTTTGCCGTGTTGTCGGAGAGCTTTTTCGAATGCCCACAGGTGCTGCACCGCAGCTGGCCTGCAGTCTACCGGCATCTGGTCGATTTTTATCGGCAGGATCCGCTGCGCTGGCATGCCTGAGCGGTGGTGGTGCGCAGGCAGCGCTATGCTTATGGCTGATGTTATGCCGGCTTTCTCGTTAAATATCGGCGAGGCGGCGGGAAAGTCATTGTCAATCAGTTTTTAATTGGTTATAAGTCGATAAATATCGGCTTTTTGTCGAATTCTACCTTCAGGAGAGCGTCATGACCCGTACCGTTACCGTAGCCGCAACCCAGATGGGCTGTTCCTGGGATCGTCAGGCCAACCTCGCACAGGCAGAAAGGCTGGTGCGTGAGGCGGCAGCCAAGGGCGCGCAGATCATCCTGATTCAGGAGCTGTTCGAAACCCCGTACTTCTGTCAGAAGCCCAATCCGGACTACCTGCAGCTCGCGACGCGGGTTGAAGACAACCCGGCGATCAGGCACTTTCAGGCGCTGGCCAGGGAGCTTGAGGTCGTGCTGCCGATCAGTTTCTTCGAGCTGGCCGGGCGGGCGCGCTTCAACAGTGTTGCCATCATTGACGCCGACGGCAGCAACCTGGGTATCTACCGCAAGAGCCATATTCCCGATGGCCCCGGCTACCACGAGAAGTACTACTTCAACCCGGGTGACACCGGCTTCAAGGTCTGGCAGACCCGCTACGCCAAGATCGGCGTCGGTATCTGCTGGGATCAGTGGTTCCCCGAGTGTGCCCGCAGCATGGCGCTGATGGGGGCCGAGCTGCTGTTTTATCCGACTGCCATTGGCAGCGAGCCGCATGATCACAGCATCAACTCGCGGGATCACTGGCAGCGCGTGCAGCAGGGCCATGCCGGCGCCAACCTGATGCCGCTGATTGCCAGTAACCGCATTGGCCGCGAAGAACAGGATGGCTACGACATTACCTTCTACGGCTCGTCCTTTATCGCCAATCAGTTCGGTGAAAAGGTGCAGGAACTGAACGAAACGGACACCGGCGTGCTGGTGCAGACCTTTGATCTGGACGAGCTGGAGCACATCCGCAGCGCCTGGGGTGTATTCCGCGACCGCCGGCCAAACCTGTACGGCCCGGTCAAAACCCTGGATGGCGAGCTGGAGTCCTGAGCCGATGTTCAACCTGCATACCACGCCACGCCACGATGGCTACTTCATGCCCGCCGAGTGGGCGCCGCACAGCCAGACCTGGATGATCTGGCCTGAACGGCCGGACAACTGGCGCCAGCAGGCGGTGCCGGCGCAGGCCGCCTTTGCCGCCGTGGCGCAGGCGATAGCCGGCTTTGAGCCGGTCACCGTTGGCGTCTCGGCGGCGCAGTATGCCAGCGCCTGTGCCCAGCTGGATCATCCGGGTATCCGAGTGGTTGAGCTGAGCAGCAACGATGCCTGGGTACGGGATACCGGCCCGACCTTTGTCATCAACGGTCAGGGCGGATTGCGCGGCGTCGACTGGACCTTCAACGCGTGGGGCGGCGAGCTGGGTGGCCTCTACAGCGACTGGGCGCTGGACGATCAGGTGGCCAGCAAGATTCTGTCGATGGAGCGCTGCCCGCGCTATCGTACCGAAGGCTTTGTGCTTGAGGGCGGCTCAATACACGTTGACGGCGAAGGCACGCTGATCACGACCGAGGAGTGCCTGCTCAACCCCAATCGCAATCCGCATCTGCAGCGAGAGGAAATCGAGTTCAGGCTGGCCGAGTATCTGGGTATCAGCAAGGTCATCTGGCTGCCTGAGGGCCTGTTCAATGACGAAACTGATGGGCACGTCGACAACTTCTGCTGTTTCGTTCGCCCGGGTGAAGTGTTGCTGGCCTGGACAGATGATCCAGACGACCCAAATTATCCGCGTTGTCAGGCGGCGGCTGCTGTGCTGGCTGCCGAGCGCGATGCGCAGGGCCGTGAGCTTGTCATCCACAAAATTCCGATTCCCGGGCCGCTTCATGCAACCGCTGAGGAATGCGCGGATGTGCTGGTGGTGGAAGGCAGTCAGCCCCGTGACCCGACCATTCGTCTGGCGGGATCCTACGTCAACTTTCTGATCGTCAACGACGGCATTGTCGCGCCCAGCTTCGATGATCCGCTTGATGCCGAGGCGCTGGAGGTGCTGCAGCGGGTGTTTCCCGAGCGCAGGGTGGTTATGGTGCCGGGGCGGGAAATCCTGCTCGGCGGTGGCAATATTCACTGCATTACCCAGCAACAGCCGTTGGTCGGGTAGGCCAAGCGGACCTGGCTCACATACCCGGTTCGAGTACTGGAGCCGGATCGGGTCAGCGGGCATAATCAGCGGGCACCACTACGGAGCCGGGCGGTCAAGCTCGGCGGTCTCAGGATGTCTATCCGTCCAGAAGGAATTTCCATGTCGTTTACCAAGTCCCTTCCCTTTCCGCTGATTCGCGGCGCTGCAGCGCTGGGTATGGCGGTCACCCTCGCCGGTTGCGCCGCAACCCAAGGCACCAGCGGCTTTGACGCTTCCGGCCAGGCGCGTCTGCAGGGCGAAATCACCAGCAGCAGTCCGGTGAACTTCAGCGATGGTTCGCACCACCAGGTGTTCGCGCTCAAGCTCAAGCAGGGTGATCTGGTGCGTGTGCAGCAGAGCGGTGCGCTTGACGGTGCGGTACTCACCCTCGTCGACGAGCGCAATCAACTGGTCAATGGCCCTAACCAGGGCGCGCTGCACCTGACCCCTGAAGCCGACGGTACCTATCGTCTCGGTGTCAGCGGGAGCAGCCCGAGCACCTTCGGTCCCTTCCAGCTGAGCCTGGAAAAGGTCACTCCACGCAACAGCGGCGCGCTTGAACTGGATCAGTCGGTGTTTGGCCTGCTGACCCGTAATGGCAACGCCAACACCTACTCTCTGAATGTGGCCGAGGCCGGTCTGTACGAAATCCTGATGACCTCCGATGAGCTGGATACCGTACTCAAGCTCAATGGCGGAGCAGTCTCTGCCGAGGATGACGACAGCGGCGGCGGTACCAATTCGCGCATTACCGTGCAGCTGGAGCCGGGTACCTACCAGGTCACCGCAACCGCTCTGGATGATCCGGCAGAGGGCGCCTACGACCTGAATGTCACCAGTCGGCCGTTGCCGGAGGGCGTTGAGCTGGTTAATGGCGGGCCGATCGAGCTGGGTGCCAGCATTACCGGTCTGGCCGACAGCAGCCCGAAGGTCTACAGCCTGACCATCACCGAGCGCGCGCTGCTGCGGGTGGTCATGTCCTCGCCGGTGGTTGACAGCTACCTCAGCCTGCAGGGGCCGGGGGTTGACGTTACCGATGATGATGGCGCGGGCAACAACCTGGATGCCGGCATCACCACGCTGGTCAGTCCCGGCACCTACCGCCTGAGTGCGTCTACTGCCGACGGCAGTGCCGGTCTGTTCACCCTGACTACGGCGACCCAGCCGGTCAGCGGCAGCGGTTCAACCCTGCGTCCGGGGGAAGCGGTCTCCGGTTCGCTGGCCGGTGCCAGTGCCGAAAAGACGCTGGTGATCAGCGAGGCGGGTGCCTACAAGGTCGAGCTGTATGCCGGTGACTTTGACGCCATGCTCAGACTGAGCGGCAACGGTGTCGAACTGGAAGATGATGATGGTGCGGGTGGTACCAACTCGCGTATCAGCAGCTATCTGGAAGCTGGCCGTTACACGCTGACTGCCAGCAGCTATGACAACAATGGTCGTGGCAGCTTTGTGATCAGCGCCGAGCGCGAGCAGTAAGAGGTAAGGCCGGCAGCCCGCTCGGGCTGCCGGTTATCAACGACAGATCAGCCGTTGAGCAGGGCGCGGCCGCGCTGGACGGCTGCCAGCACCTGAGCCGGTGCGGTGCCGCCGATATGGTCACGGGCGTTGACCGATCCTTCCAGTGTAAGCACGTCAAATACATCCCGTTCGATCTGGTCGCTGAAGCGGCGCAGTTCATCCAGCGACATTTCTGCCAGATCCTTCCCTGAGTCGACACCGTACTTGACTGCATGTCCGACGATTTCGTGACAGTCGCGGAACGGAATCCCCTTGCGTACCAGATAGTCGGCCAGATCGGTGGCGGTGGAGAAACCGCGCAGCGCTGCTTCGCGCATGATCTCGATACGCGGCTCGATGGCCGGGATCATGTCGGCAAAGGCGCGCAGGCTGTCGCGCAGGGTGTCTACCGCGTCGAACAGCGGTTCCTTGTCTTCCTGGTTGTCCTTGTTGTAGGCCAGCGGCTGGCTCTTCATCAGGGTCAGCAGGCCCATCAGGTGGCCGTAGACGCGGCCGGATTTGCCGCGTACCAGCTCCGGGACGTCCGGGTTCTTCTTCTGCGGCATGATCGACGAGCCGGTGCAGAAGCGGTCGGGCAGGGCGATAAAGTTGAACTGGGCGCTGGTCCACAGCACCAGCTCTTCGGAGAAGCGCGACAGGTGCATCATCGCCAGCGAGGCTGCGGCGCAGAATTCGATGGCGAAGTCGCGGTCGGAAACACCGTCCAGCGAGTTGCCGGAGATGGCTTCGAAACCGAGCAGCTCGCAGGTCACGCTGCGGTCGATCGGGTAGGTGGTGCCGGCCAGTGCGGCTGAACCGAGCGGCATGCGGTTGACCCGCTTGCGGCAGTCGATCAGGCGCTCGCGGTCACGCTGCAGCATTTCGAACCAGGCCAGCAGATGGTGGCCGAAGGTTACCGGCTGGGCAGTCTGCAGATGGGTGAAGCCGGGCATGATTACGGCATTGTGACGCTCGGCCTGATCCAGCAGGCCGGTCTGCAGGCGGATCAGCTCGGCGACGATGGCGTCGATCTCTTCGCGCAGCCAGAGGCGGATATCGGTGGCGACCTGGTCGTTACGTGAACGACCGGTGTGCAGCTTCTTGCCGGTGATGCCGATGCGGTCGGTCAGCCTGGCTTCGATGTTCATGTGCACATCTTCGAGGTCGACGCGCCAGTCGAACTGCCCGGCTTCGATTTCAGCGCGAATGGCATTCAGCCCGTCGATGATGGTGTCGCGCTCGGCATCGGTCAGTACGCCGACCTTGGCCAGCATGGTGGCGTGGGCGATCGAGCCCTGAATGTCGTGCTTGTACAGACGCTTGTCGAAATCCACCGAGGCGGTGAAACGGGCAACGAAGGCGTCGACCGGTTCGCTGAACCGGCCACCCCAGGATTGGTTGGTTGTCTTGTCTTGGGTCATGTCTCGGATGGGTCCGCTGCGTGTAGTATCAGAAAACGGGTAGCATACCACTTCACGCTTGCACGATGGCGGCGGGCTGGCAGACACTGATGACATGAAGAACGGATTCTGGACGTTGCTCAAACAACCCTACGACGGAGAGGACTTTTTTCTCCCCGACCTGTGCTCGTCCGTGGCCGTTTTTACCCTGATCGTGCTGGCGCAACTGGTAGTGCTGGTGTGGGTGCTGGCACAGCCGGTCGCCGGTGTCTTTGACTGGGTCCAGCTGGCCATGGCGTCGCTGTTCGTGCAGTGGATTGTGCTGCTGTCGGCCGCCGCGCTGTGCCGGTTGCGCGGATGGATGCAGCGTCGGCCGCTGGTGCTGGCGGTGGCGGTATGCTACGCGGTGGTGATTGCGCCGACCCTGCTGTTTACCGTGCTCGGCGACTGGGTTATCTACCGCGGCTTGCAGGGCGCCTTGCACTGGGATGCTCAGCAGTTGCTTCGCCATGGCCTGATTGCGTTGATCATGACCAGTTTGCTGCTGCGCTACTTTTACCTGCAGCAGCAATGGCAGCGTCAGCATCAGGCCGAATTGCGCTCGCGGCTGCAGGCTCTGCAGTCGCGCATTCGTCCTCACTTTCTGTTTAACAGCCTCAACAGTATTGCCAGCCTGATCGAGATTGATCCTGCCAAGGCCGAGCAGGCTGTGCTCGATCTGTCGGACCTGTTTCGCGCCAATCTGGCCAGCCCGGACACGTTGTCGAGCTGGGGCGAGGAGCGCCGCCTGTGCGAAGGTTATCTGCGCATCGAGCAGTACCGCCTGGGGCAGCGCATGCGCGTGCACTGGTCGGTCGTTGCGTTGCCGGATGAGGTGCCGATGCCTCTGCTGACGCTGCAGCCCCTGCTGGAAAATGCCATTTTGCACGGACTGCAGCCCCGGCTCGACGGGGGCGATATCTATATCGAGGGTCGGCTGCATGAGGGGCAGGTGGAACTTGTGGTGCGCAATACCTGTCCTGAACAGACAGACACCCATCACGGCTCGCGCATGGCGATGAGCAATATCCGGGCTCGGCTGCAGGCGCTGTTCGGTGAGCAGGCGCAGCTGACAGGCTGGCGGGAAGGGGAATGCTTCTTCAGCAGGCTGGTCTATCCTGTTAAACAACGTCCAACAATGGCAGAGAAGTCATTACCGAATGAAAGTACTGATCGCTGATGATGAACCGCTGGCCCGCGAGCGGCTGGCGCGACTGGTCGGTTCACTGCCGGGCTACAAGGTCTTACCGGAGATGGCCAGCAACGGTCACGAGGCGCTGCAGTTGGTGCAGGAGCATCATCCGGACATTGTTCTGCTGGATATCCGCATGCCCGGACTGGATGGCCTGCAGACGGCGGCCAAGTTATGTGAAAGCCCGGAGGCCCCGGCCGTCGTGTTTTGTACCGCACACGGCGAGTATGCGCTCGACGCCTTCGCGGTCAGCGCGGTTGGCTATCTGCTCAAACCGGTGCGCAGCGAAGCGCTGGAAGAGGCGCTGGCCAAGGCTCAGCGGCCCAACCGCATGCAGCTGGCCAGTCTCGGCAAGGCTACGGCATCTGGCGATGACATGCCGGCCCGCAGCCACATCAGCGCGCGGACCCGCAAGGGTATCGAGTTGATACCGATTGAGGACGTGCTGTATTTCATTGCCGATCACAAGTACGTCACCCTGCGGCATGTCAACGGCGAGGTGCTGCTCGACGAACCGCTCAAGGCGCTGGAGGAGGAGTTTGGCGATCGTTTTGTCCGCATCCATCGTAACGCCCTTGTGGCGCGGTCGCGTATCGAGTGCCTGCAACGTACCTCAATGGGTCACTTCGAGTTGTGTCTGAAGGACCTGGAAGGAGAGACGCTGACAGTCAGTCGTCGTCATGTTCCCGGTGTGCGCAGGCTCATGGATCGCCTGTGAGTGACCTGCGACACCCGCCCGCGTGGATGCCTGCCTGACCATGGCGTATGATGCGACCTGGTTTGAAGCGAGAGTCCCATGAGTCGACATCTGCGAATTGCCACCCGAAAGAGCGCCCTGGCCCTGTGGCAGGCCGAGTATGTTAAGGCGCGTCTCGAACAGCTTGACCCGGCGCTCAGCGTCAGTCTGGTTCCGATGGTCAGCCGTGGCGACCAGTTGCTGGACTCGCCGCTGGCCAAGATCGGCGGCAAGGGCCTGTTCGTCAAGGAGCTGGAAACCGCCATGCTGAACGACGAGGCGGATCTGGCCGTGCACTCCATGAAGGATGTGCCGATGCAGTTCCCTGAAGGCCTCGGGCTGTATGCCATCTGCGAGCGTGAAGACCCCCGCGACGCCTTTGTCTCCAACAACTTCGATCATCTCGACAGCCTGCCTGCCGGCAGCGTCGTCGGTACATCCAGTCTGCGCCGTCAGGCGCAGATCATGGCGCGTCGACCTGATCTGCAGATCCGTTTCCTGCGCGGCAATGTGAATACGCGCCTGGCCAAACTGGATGCCGGTGAATATGACGCGATCATTCTGGCTACGGCGGGTCTGGTGCGTCTTGGCTTTGGCGAGCGTATTCGCTATTCGATGCCGCCTGAGGAGAGCCTGCCAGCGGGTGGGCAGGGCGCGGTCGGCATCGAGTGCCGCAGTGACGATATCGAGCTGCAGGCACTGCTGCTCAAGCTGAATGATGAGGATAGTGCCCTGCGTGTGCGCGCCGAGCGAGCGCTCAATACCCGCCTGAACGGTGGCTGCCAGGTGCCGATTGCCTGTTATGCCGAGCGCGAGAATGGCCAGCTATGGCTGCGCGGACTGGTTGGCGATCCGGATGGTCAGCGCCTGCTGCGGGCCGAGGCGCGTGGCGCGGAAAGCGATCCGGAGACACTCGGCATTTCGGTCGCCGAGGACCTGCTGGCGCAGGGTGCACAGGCTATTCTGGACGCCGTATACGAGGAGGCGCCTGCGCGGTGAGCGGGTGTTTGCTGCTGACCCGTCAGGCGGCGGACAATCAGCGATTGGCTGCACGTTTTGCAGCCGAAGGCGTCGAGACCTGCAGCGTGCCGTTGCTCGAGCTGCGGCCCTGCGAGGAAGGGCCGGTCGAGCGCCAGTACATGCTTGACCTGGATCGCTATCACGCGGTGGTTGTGGTCAGTCCGACCGCAGCCCGGTTGGGTCTGGAGCGGCTCGACCGCTACTGGCCTCAGCCACCGGTTGGTATCGACTGGCTGGCGGTTGGCGCAGGAACCGCGCAGGTGCTGCGCGATTACGGGCTTGCGGCGCAGTGCCCGGCGCAGGGGCAGGACAGCGAGGCATTGCTCGCCATGCCGTTGTGGCAGGCACACTTTGCCCGGCCGGATCTGCGTGTGCTGATCTGGCGCGGCGAGGACGGACGTGAGCATTTGGCCGACCGGATTCGCGCCGCCGGTGGTACGGTGCACTATCTGCCGCTTTACGCGCGCAGCGCGCCGGAGTCGCTGCCAGCCGAGCTGGCAGCTGTAGCTCCGCGGGTGGACCGGTTGATCGTGCTCAGCGTGCAGGCCTTGAGCAACTGGCGCGTGGCCGCCGGAGCGCACTGGGAGCAGCAGCGCCACTGGCGCTGCTGGGTGCCGAGTGAGCGGATTGCGGCGCAGGCCGCCGCCTGGGGTTGTACAGATGTAGTAACCTGTCGAGGTGCGGATGATGCCGCGCTGGTCGAGGCCGTGCTGACTGGCTCGTCGGGATGACAAAGGGGATGCGTGTGGAACCGAGCGAAGCGAATAACAAGACCGAACAGCCGCCGAGTGTGGCCAAGCCCGAAGTCGACAAGGCCGAGCCGGGCAAGCCGAACCCTGCAGCCAGCCGTAAACCGGCGCGCTCTGGTGGAGGCGGCCGCGGGGTGAGTTTGCTGGCGCTTTTGCTGGCTGCCGCTGCTCTGGGACTGTCCGGCTGGCAATGGCAGCAGGCCCGCCAGCAACAGCAGGCCCAGCTTGATTTGCTGGCGCAGCAGGCGAGTCAGCTCGCCAGCGCCAATGCCCGTCTTGATCAGCGCCTTGATGGCGTGCCACAGGGCAGCGACTGGGCGGCGGCACAGAGGTTGATCGCCGAAATGCAGCGTGGTCAGCAGGCGCTGGCTGACCGCTTGAAAGTCCTGCAGGGTGATGGCCGTGACGAATGGAAACTGGCCGAGGCACAGTATCTGCTGCGCCTGGCCTCGCTCCGGCTGCTGGCGGTGCAGGATGTCGCCGCCGCGCGCGCACTACTCGAAACCGTCGACGGTATTCTGAAGTCGATGCCCGATAGCGGGCTGTACGGCGTTCGCGAACAGCTGGTCCATTACCAGGCCGAACTGGAAAGCTTGCCCGAACTGGATCGTGCCGGCGTGTTCCTGCGCCTGGGTGCCCTGCGTGATCAGGCCGATACCCTGGCCGCATTACCGGTGCCCGAATTTGATCCCGATGAACTCAGCACCGAAGAGGAATACGCCGATCGCCTGCAGCGCCGTGATCGCTGGGATCGTGTGCTGATGCGGCTTGAGCGTTACGTGCGGGTCGATTTCCAGCGTGGCAAGGTCATCACTCCGCTGCTTGATGATGCGGAGCTGCAGCGGGTTCGTCGCACGCTGCAGCTGACCCTGGAACAGGCCCAGTGGGCCGCGCTCAGGGGAGAGGAAGAGGTCTATCAGGCCAGTCTTACGCAGGCGGAAAAATTGCTGGCCCAGTACTTCGAGCTGGAGAACCCAAGAGTGCAAGCCATGCAGGCCCAGTTGCAGGGGCTGCGTGAGCGTGCAGTCAGCCTGTCGCCGCCGGATCTGACACCGCTGCAGCAAAGTCTGGCCAACTACCTGCAGTCGCGCGGGGCGCCGCAGGCGGAGGAGCCTGCCGATGAGTAAAAGCTATGTGGCCATCCTGGCGGTCGTACTGGTCGCCGCATTGCTCGGCATGGCGATCGCCGAGGACCCGGGATACCTGCTGATTGCCTGGCGCAATGTGTCGATCGAGACCAGCATCTGGGTCGGTATCGGCTTTCTGTTGGCGTGCTGGCTGTTGCTCTGGCTTGCGCGCTCGCTCTGGCGTTTGCTGACGGCGTCTGGTCGCCGGATCAACCCGTGGTCGCGCCGCAACCTGCAGCAGCGCGCCAGTGCGCTGGCTACCCGCGGGCTGCTGGAATTTGCCGAAGGGCACTGGAAGCAGGCCGTGCGCCTGCTCAAGCGATCTGCCCCACACTCCGAACTGCCGTTGATCAACTATCTTGCTGCTGCCCGGGCTGCCAACGAACTGGAAGACTATGCCGAGTCCGACGCGCTGCTGCGTGAAGCCTATGAGGTTACCCCCGAGGCCGATGTCGCCATTGCGGTGACCCAGGCGCAGCTGCAGATGGTCCGTGGCCAGTTCGAGCAGGCGCTGGCGACGCTCACTCGCCTGCGCAAGGATCACCCCAAGCACCTCTACGCGCTCAAGTTGATGAGCCAGGTCTATTTGCGACTTGAGGACTGGGCGCGTCTGCTGGAACTGCTGCCGGAGTTGCGCAGGCAGAATGCGTTGCGCGAGGACGAACTGCAGGCGCTGGAGCGCCGGGTGCATGCCGCGTTGCTGGCGCAGGCTGGCCAGCGTCTGGCAGCCGCCGATAGCGACCCTGCCAGTCTGGTCATTGCTGCCTGGGAGCGGATGCCGACCCGGCTGCGTGAGGATCCCGAGCTTATCGAAGCCTATGCCTTGCAGTTGCGCGGGCATAGTCGTGAGGAAATGGCCGAGCAGGTGCTGCGAGCTGCCTTGTTGCAGCAGTTCGACGAGCGCCTTGCGAACCTCTATGGGCTGGTCAGGGGCAAGGACTGCGCGCGTCAGCTGGCCAATGCCGAGCAATGGCTACTCAAGCACCCGCATAACGCAACGCTGCTGCTGGCGGCGGGACGGCTGGCCCAGCGGAACAGTCTGTGGGGTAAGGCCCGTGATTATCTGGAAGCGAGCTTCGCCAGCCGCCGGGATATCCAGACCTGCGCCGAGCTGGCTCGCCTGCTTGATCGCATGGGGGATAGCGCAGGAGCTCAGCGGACCATTCGGGACGGCTTCGAAATGCTGGAAGATCACCTGCCGACGTTACCGTTGCCTGACGCCTGAGGCTGTGCGACCTGTTGCAGGCCCCGGTTGAGCTGCAAGCGGGCCTGCTCTCCCGCCTCACCCGGGGTGAAGCAAACGTGCATGGTCGGCTCGGCCAGCAGTTGAGGTGCAAACGCCAGCTTGTCTGCACTCTGGCGCAGCTGAGGGTCATGGGCCATCCAGTAGTGCATGACCTGCTCATCGATGACTGCTGCATCCAGTCTGCCGTACACCAGCTTCAGGAGATTCAGTTCGTCGCTGGCGGCTTCCTTGACCTTGAGCGTGCCTTCGGCCACCAGAGCATCGAACTCGGGCGCGTTGCGATAGCCGCGTACCACGCCGATTCGGTACTGCGCCAAGTCCTCCAGCTTGTCCCAGCGCACAGATATATCACTGCGAACTGCCAGGCCGACGCGGCTGGTGCCAATGCTGTCGGAGTAGAGACACAGGTTGTCATTGGCGAAGTAGCGGGGGAAATAGCCCACGATCTCCGGCTCGGTTGTTGCCGATCGGATGGCTCTGCTCCAGGGCTGGAAGTGGATCAGCAGGGGTTCATTCTGTGTCGCCAGTGCCTGATGCAACAGGTGCGACAGGGTTCCCTGCTCCGGCAGCTCCGCGCCGCTGTAGGGTGGCCACTCCAGGCTGCTCAGCTCCATCGCTCCGGCGGGGGTGCAGAGCAATGGCAGACTCAGCAGCGATGCTCTCAGCTTGGCAGTTCGCATGGGACCTCCCTGATCTCAGCGGTGTCTGATGGCGTTCAGTCTAGGCCGCCGGACAACCGCTGTCATGTGCCGTCAGGGCTGACGTGGAGCGTAGGCGAAGGCATCGGCGAGCATGTGATCTTCCGGCATGCCGGAAGCCACCAGCGCGTCCAGTGTCCCGTAGACCATGGCAGGGGAGCCGCTGACAATAAAGCGGTAGTCGGCCAGATCGGCGATATCCTCACAAACTGCCTGGTGCAGCATTCCCTGACGCTCCGGCCAGTCCGGCTGGTCGCTGATGACTCTGTGCAGGTACAGGTTAGGTGCCTGCTGCCAGCGTTGCCAGTGTGGAGCCTCATACAGGTCATCACTGTGGCGCACGCCCCAGTAGAGATGGATCGCGTGGGCAAATCCCTGCTGCAGACATTGTTCAACGATGCTCTGCATCTGGGCCAGTCCGGTGCCGGCGGCAATCAGTACCAGTGGCTGATCCGGCAGCTCCGACAGGCATGCCTCGCCGAAGGGCGCCTGGATGCGTGCCACCTTGTGTTGCTGCAGATAGTCGATGACTGCCTGGGTGACCGGGTCGCGGGTAAGGATATGCAGCTCTAGCATGCGCTCTTCGCTGGGCGCGGAGGCAATGGAAAAGGCTGCAGGTTCTGCGCCGTCGCGCTCCAGCAGCAGATACTGACCTGGGTGATAACGCAGGGGTTTGCCAGCCGGCGTACGCAAGCGCACCCGCCAGACGTCGCCGCCAATCGGGCTGCATTCAACCACCTGGCAGGCCAGTTTGCGCACGGGTAGTTGGCCGGGCGCCAGGATCCCTTCCCAATGCAGCGCACAGTCTTCCAGCGGCTCGGCCACGCAGGTGAATATCTCTTCGCCCGGGCCGGCCTCACGGCTGTCCGGCAGTTTCACGCGGCCATGCAGCAATACCGCTTCGCAGACATGGCAGTTGCCGTTGCGGCAACTATTGGGCGCATCAAATCCCTCGCGGCGCGCTGCATCCAGAATGGTTTCGCCTGGTGCGGTCTCCAGGTCCAGGCCGCCCGGCTCCAGTGTGATTCTCATCAATCAATACCCAGCTCTGCCCAGAGTGCGTCCACGCGCTGACGTACCTGCGCGTCCTGTTCAATCGCCACGCCCCACTCGCGGGTAGTTTCCCCCGGCCACTTGTTGGTGGCATCCATCCCCATTTTGCTGCCGAGACCGGAGACCGGTGAGGCGAAATCGAGGTAGTCGATCGGTGTATTGTCGATCATCACGGTATCGCGTTTGGGGTCCATGCGGGTGGTGATGGCCCAGATAATGTCGTTCCAGTCGCGGATGTTGATGTCATCGTCCACCACGATTACATACTTGGTGTACATGAACTGACGCAGGAAGCTCCAGACGCCGAGCATCACGCGCTTGGCATGGCCCGGATACTGTTTCTTCATCGACACCACCGCCATGCGGTAGGAGCAGCCTTCCGGCGGCAGGTAGAAGTCGGTTATCTCGGGAAACTGCTTCTGCAGCAGTGGCACAAAAACCTCATTCAGCGCCACGCCCAGCACCGCCGGCTCATCCGGCGGCCGGCCAGTGTAGGTGCTGTGGTAGATCGGCTTCTCGCGCTGGGTAATGCGTTCAACGGTAAACACCGGGAAGCGATCCACTTCGTTGTAGTACCCGGTGTGGTCGCCAAACGGACCTTCGTCAGCCATTTCGCCCGGATGGATGACCCCTTCCAGCACGATCTCGGCGCTCGAGGGAACCTGCAGGTTTGAGCCGCGACACTTGATCAGCTCGGTGCGCTGGCCGCGCAGCAGGCCTGCAAAGGCGTATTCGGACAGGCTGTCTGGCACCGGGGTCACGGCACCGAGAATGGTGGCCGGGTCGGCGCCCAGCACCACGGCAACCGGGAACGGCTCGCCCGGGTGGGCCTTTTGCCACTCATGGAAGTCCAGTGCGCCACCACGATGGCTCAGCCAGCGCATGATGACCTTGTTGCGGCCAATCACCTGCTGGCGATAGATGCCCAGGTTCTGCCGTTCCTTGTGCGGGCCACGGGTGACTACCAGCCCCCATGTGATCAGCGGGCCGGCGTCGCCGGGCCAGCAGGTCTGCACCGGAATGCGCCCGAGGTCGACGTCGTCGCCCTCGAATACCTGCGCCTGACAGGGGGCATCCTTGACGACCTTGGGCGCCATGTTGATGACCTTCTTGAAGATCGGCAGCTTGGACCAGGCGTCTTTCAGACCTTTTGGCGGATCGGGTTCCTTCAAAAAGGCCAGCAGCTTGCCGATTTCTCGCAGCTCGCTGATGCTTTCGGCGCCCATGCCCATGGCGACGCGTTCGGGCGTACCGAACAGGTTGCCGAGTACCGGCATGTCGAAACCGGTGGGATTTTCAAACAACAGGGCAGGGCCACCCTTGCGCAGGGTGCGGTCGCAGACTTCGGTCATCTCCAGCACGGGAGAGATGGGAGTCTGGATGCGCTTGAGTTCGCCGCGCTGTTCCAGGCCCTTGATGAAATCGCGTAGATCGGAATATTGCATTTGAGCTTCAAGCCTCAAGCTTCAAGCTGCAAGCAGTGCGTGGTATGCCGCAGCCTGTGGTGTTTGGTCAGAAGCACAGTGGGTTGACAGTCAGGCCGCCTAGGCGGCCTGACCTGCTGAAAGCGACCAGCTACAGCGGACTGCTTGCAGCTTGTGGCTTTCAGCTTGTCGCTTTAATTCTTGCTGCGCTTCATCGACAGGAAGAACTCGTCGTTGGTCTTGGTATCTTTCAGACGGTCCAGCAGGAACTCGATCGCCGCGATCTCGTCCATCGAATGCAGAATCTTGCGCAGAATCCACATGCGCTGCAGTTCGTCTTCGCTGGTCAGCAGCTCTTCGCGACGGGTGCCGGAACGATTGATGTTGATGGCCGGGAAGGTGCGCTTCTCGGCAATCTTGCGATCCAGGTGGATCTCCATGTTGCCGGTGCCCTTGAACTCCTCGTAGATCACCTCGTCCATCTTCGAGCCGGTGTCGACCAGCGCGGTGGCGATGATGGTCAGGCTGCCGCCTTCTTCGATGTTGCGCGCGGCGCCAAAGAAGCGCTTGGGCTTCTCCAGGGCGTGGGCGTCAACACCACCGGTCAGCACCTTGCCGGAGCTCGGGATCACGGTGTTGTAGGCGCGGGCCAGACGGGTGATGGAGTCGAGCAGAATGATCACGTCTTTCTTGTGTTCAACCAGGCGCTTGGCCTTCTCGATCACCATTTCGGCAACCTGAACGTGACGGGCCGGCGGCTCGTCGAAGGTGGAGGCAACCACTTCGCCGCGCACGGTGCGCTGCATTTCGGTTACTTCTTCCGGGCGCTCGTCGATCAGCAGAACGATCAGGTGGCACTCGGGGTTGTTGCGGGCGATGTTCGAAGCGATGTTCTGCAGCATCAGCGTCTTACCGGCCTTCGGCGGTGCAACCAGCAGGCCACGCTGACCTTTGCCGATCGGGGCGCAGAGATCGATGATGCGGGCCATCAGGTCTTCGGTGGAACCGTTGCCGGCCTCCATGACCAGGCGCTCATCGGGGAACAGCGGGGTAAGGTTTTCGAACAGGATCTTGTTCTTGGTGTTTTCCGGCTTGTCGAAGTTGATCGAATCAACCTTCAGCAGGGCAAAGTAGCGCTCGCCGTCTTTTGGCGGGCGAATCTTGCCGGAAATGGTATCACCGGTACGCAGGTTGAAACGGCGGATCTGGCTGGGCGAGACGTAGATGTCGTCCGGGCCGGCCAGATAGGACGAGTCAGCCGAGCGAAGGAAGCCGAAGCCGTCCTGCAGAATCTCCAGAACGCCGTCACCGAGAATGTCTTCACCGCCCTTGGCGTGCTTTTTCAGGATGCCGAAAATCACATCCTGTTTTCGCGATCGGCCCATGTTCTCGAGGCCCATCTGGTTGGCGATTTCCAACAGTTCGGTAATAGGTTTTTGTTTGAGGTCGGTCAGGTTCATAGGTTCGGAGAGTGATGTAAGGGTTTCGGCAGGAAAGGTTCTTTTCGGCCGCCATGGAACATGGGGCGATCAGCTTGGCTGCGGTGTGTTTTGAGAAGCCGCTGCGCAGGGTGCGTCAGGGCGTTGGAAGCCAAATCTAGCACCGCCGGCCGGTGACGTCCAGCATTGCGGGTGCAAAAAAAGCCCCGGCGGGATTCGCCAGGGCTTGATACATCAGATGTTGCTGTCGAGGAAGGCTGCCAGCTGCGACTTGGACAGGGCGCCGACCTTGGTGGCCTCAACGTTGCCGTCCTTGAACAGCATCAGCGTCGGAATGCCGCGCACGCCGTACTTTGGTGCGGTTTCTGCGTTTTCGTCGATATTCAGTTTGCAGATCTTCAACTTGCCGCTGTAGTCCTTGGCAATTTCGTCCAGTACCGGGGCGATCATTTTGCAGGGACCACACCACTCTGCCCAGTAATCAACCAGAACAGGGGTATCGGACTTGAGCACTTCGTCTTCGAAGCTGCTGTCAGTGACGTGCACAATCAGATCGCTCATGTGTTTCTCCAGAGGGATAAAAAGGCGGAATTGCCGAATCATAGCACCACCCTATACGGCTGCGAAAGGCGATGATCAGTACCGTTGTGCAGGCAATTGTCATCGAGCAGGTGCTAGAATCGAACCAATTCAGACCTGACAGGAAGAGTGCATGGCAGACGCACAGCCGAATGATTTTTCGCTGGTAGCCGCAATTGATCTGGGCTCCAACAGCTTTCACATGGTGTTGGCGCGGGTTGATCAGGGGGAGATACGGATCCTCGAGCGGCTGGGTGAAAAGGTGCAGCTGGCCGCCGGACTCGATGACGACAACATGCTCAGTGACGAAGCCATGCAGCGCGGGTTGGATTGCCTGCGCCGCTTCGCCCAACTGATCAATGGTCTGCCACAGGGTGCGGTACGGATCGTCGGGACCAACGCCCTTCGCGAGGCGCGCAACCGTGGCCAGTTCATTCGTCAGGTTCAACAGGTGCTCGGGCACCGGGTGGAGGTGATCTCCGGCCGTGAGGAAGCGCGGCTTATCTTTCTGGGCGTATCCCACACCCTGGCTGACGACGAAGGCAAGCGCCTGGTGGTCGACATCGGTGGTGGCAGTACCGAGTTCATTGTTGGCGAGCGCTTTGAGCCGCTGCTGCGTGAGAGCTTGAGCGTTGGGTGCGTATCCTTCACTCGCCAGTTTTTTTCCGACGGCAAGATTACCGCCGCCCGCTACAGCCAGGCCTACACCGCGGCCCGCCTCGAACTGATGAATATTGAACAGGCCATTCAGCGCCTGGGCTGGAGCGAGGCGGTTGGCGCCTCGGGCACCATTCGTGCGGTTGGTCAGTGCATTCAGGCCGGCGGTCGCGGCCAGGGAGAGGTAACCCGCGAAGGGCTGCAGTGGCTCAAGCGGAGACTGCTCAAGGCAGCCCACGTCGACAAGCTGGATATGCCGGGGCTGAAGGCGGATCGCCAGCCGATCCTGCCGGCTGGACTGGCCATTCTGGAAGCGCTGTTCGACGCCCTCGGAGTGGAATCCATGCACCACTCCGAGGGCGCCCTGCGTGAGGGGGTGCTCTACGACCTGCTGGGGCGCCATAGCCATGAGGATGTGCGTGAGCGTACGCTGAGCGCGCTGATGGAGCGCTATCACGTTGACCTGGAACAGGCCGCCCGCGTCGAGGCCAAGGCCCAGAAACTGCTGGGCAAGGTGGATGACGCCTGGCAACTGGTCGCCAGCAAGCAGGCACCATTGCTGACCTGGGCGGCGCGGGTCTATGAAATCGGGCTGGATATCGCCCACAGCCAGTACCACAAGCACGGCGCCTATCTGATCGAGCACTCCGATCTGCCCGGGTTTTCGCGCCAGGACCAGCAGGCGCTGGCACTGCTGGTGCGCGGGCACCGGCGCAATATGCCAAGCGCCGACCGGCTGGCCGAATTCGGTGATGAGGCGGTCAACCTGCTGCGCTTGTGCATGATTCTGCGGCTGGCGATTCTCTATCACCATATCCGCGGTTATCAGGACATGCCGGAAATGGCGGTCGAGGCCAGTCAGGACGCGCTGGCCGTCACCTTCCCTGACGGCTGGCTGGAGCAGAACCCGCTGACCCAGGCTGACTTCGAACGCGAAGCGCAGTACTGGGCCAAGGCTGGTTACAGGTTGACGGTTCGCTGAGACGAGTTGGCCAGTTTCTCCAGCAGCGTTGCCTGGGCGCTGCGGGGAATCTGGTTGCCGCTCGGTGAGCTCAGCACGTAGGAGCCGTCAGGTTGCAGAATCCAGCTGCGGGTATTGTCGGTCAGAAAGACCTGCAGCTCCTGCTTGGCGCGGGTGATCAGCTTCTTGCCCTCAAGCGGGAAGCAGGTCTCGACCCGCTTGTCGAGATTGCGTTCCATCATGTCGGCACTGGACATCCAGACCTGTTCCTGGCCGTCGTTGAGGAAGTAGTAGACCCGGCTGTGCTCCAGGAAGCGGCCGATGATCGAACGCACGGTTATGTTGTGTGATACGCCGGGAATGCCCGGGCGCAGACAGCACATGCCGCGGATAATCAGGTCGACTTTCACGCCGCACTGGGATGCCTTGTAGAGCGCCTTGATCACCTTGGCATCGGTCAGCGAGTTGGCCTTGGCGATGATATGCGCGGGCTTGCCGGCCTGGGCGTTGAGGGTTTCCCGATTGATCAGTTCCAGCAGGCGTTTCTTCAGTGTGAAAGGCGCCTGCAGCAGTTTCTTCATGCGCTGGGTCTTGCCCATGCCGATCAGCTGGTTGAACAGCTTGTGCACGTCTTCGGTCAGCGCCACGTCAGAGGTCAGGATGCTGTAGTCGGTGTACAGCCGCGCATTGCCTGCGTGGTAGTTGCCGGTGCCGAGGTGCACATAGCGTTTCAGGTTGCGCTCTTCGCGGCGCAGGATCAGCATCATCTTGGCGTGGGTCTTGAAGCCGACCACGCCATAGATCACTACCGCCCCTGCCTGCTGCAGACGGCTCGCCAGCTGCAGGTTGGACTCTTCGTCGAAACGTGCCCGCAGCTCGATCACCACGGTCACTTCCTTGCCGTTACGGGCGGCATCGACCAGCGCGTTGACGATTTCGGAGTTGGCACCGGTGCGATACAGGGTCTGCTTGATCGCCAGCACGTTCGTATCCTGGGCCGCCTGGCGCAGCAGGTCGACGACCGGTGAAAATGACTCATAGGGATGCTGCAGCAGGATGTCCTGCTTGCTGATGGCCTGGAACAGGTTGTCAGCGCCGGACAGCGCCCGCGGCAGCCCCGGGCTGAATGGCGGGAACTGCAGCTGCGGGTGATTTTCCAGGCCGGTGATCGAGAACAGCCGGGTCAGGTTGACCGGACCGTTGACCTCGTACAGCTCCGCTTCTGTCAGGCCGAATTGGCGCAGCAGAAAATCGGTCAGCGGCTTCGGACAGTTGTCGGCAACCTCCAGGCGTACTGCATCGCCGTAACGGCGCGACAGTAGCTCGCCGCGCAGCGCACGTGCCAGATCGTCGACTTCTTCCGGATCAACAATCAGGTCGGCGTTGCGTGTCAGACGGAACTGGTAGCAGCCGAGGACTTTCATGCCGGGGAACAGTTCGTCGGCATGGGCGTGGATCATTGACGACAGGAACACGAAGTTGTCGCCACCATCACAGAGCTCGTCGGGCAGGCGAATCAGGCGCGGCAGCGAGCGCGGCGCAGGAATGATCGCCATGCCGGAGTCGCGACCGAAGGAGTCGATGCCGTCGAGCTGAACGATAAAGTTCAGGCTCTTGTTCACCAGCAGTGGGAAGGGATGCGTCGGGTCCAGCCCGATCGGGCTGATGATCGGCGCGACCTGCTGGCGGAAGAAGCGGCGAATCCACAGGGTCTGCTTGTGCGTCCACTGATAGCGGCGCAGGAAGCGGATGCCCTTCTCATTCAGCTGCGGCAGCAGAATGTCATTGAGGATGCTGTACTGGCGGCTGACCTGATAGTGCGCGGTCTCGCTGATCTTGCTCAGTACCTGCTGCGGTTGCAGCCCGTCTGGGCCGGTTTGTTCGCGGGCAAAGGTAATTTGCTTCTTCAGACCGGCAACGCGGATCTCGAAGAACTCGTCCAGGTTGCTGGAAAAGATCAGCAGAAACTTCAGCCGCTCAAGCAGCGGATAGGATTCGTCCAGCGCCTGTTCGAGCACGCGGATATTGAACTGCAGTTGCGACAGTTCGCGATGAATGTAGAGCTCGGGCGCGTTCAGATCGGGAACCGGGGTGGCTTCGACCACCTTTTCGCTGAGCTGCGCCGGACGGGTAACCAGATCACTGCGTGCGCTGGTTTCGGCTGGCGGCGCGATATCGTCCTTGCTGGTATCACGGGTGCTGTTGAGCTCTGACATGGTTTCCTCTGTGCAGCTACTGACGGCTGCGTAACTGACGCGCCGCGGTTTTGGCAAAATAGGTCAGGATGCCGTCGGCTCCTGCACGTTTGAAGGCGGTCAGTGACTCCAGAATCACCGCTTCGCTGAGCCAGCCGTTGTTGATGGCGGCGCAGTGCATGGCGTACTCGCCACTGACCTGATAGACGAAGGTGGGTACCTTGAAGGTGTCTTTCACCCGGTACACCACATCCAGATACGGCATGCCGGGCTTTACCATCACCATGTCAGCCCCTTCGGACAGATCCATGGCGATTTCGTGCAGTGCCTCGTCGCTGTTGGCCGGGTCCATCTGGTAGGTCGACTTGTTGCCCTTGCCAAGGTTGCCGGCGGAGCCGACCGCATCACGGAATGGCCCGTAGTAGGCACTGGCGTACTTGGCGGAGTAGGCAAGGATACGGGTGTGGATGTGACCTGCGGCTTCCAGCGCCTCGCGCATGGCGCCAACCCGTCCGTCCATCATGTCCGACGGGGCAACGATGTCGGCGCCGGCCTCGGCGTGGGACAGGGTCTGCTTGACCAGCGCTTCGACCGTGACATCGTTCATCACATAGCCGTTGTCGTCGATGATGCCGTCCTGTCCGTGGGTGGTAAACGGGTCCAGGGCGACGTCGGTGATAACGCCCAGCTCCGGGAAGCGGGCCTTGAGGGCGCGCACCGCGCGCTGTGCCAGACCGTCAGGGTTCCAGGCCTCGGCGCCGTCCAGCGACTTCTTCTCCAGCGGTGTAACCGGGAACAGGGCGATGGCCGGGATGCCCAGCTCCACCAGCTCGGCGGCTTCCTCCAGCAACAGATCGATCGACAGCCGCTCGATGCCGGGCATGGAGGCAATGGCTTCGCGCCGTTGCTCGCCCTCCAGGACAAACACCGGATAGATCAGGTCGTCTGCGGTCAGGGTGTTTTCACGCATCATGCGGCGGGAAAAGTCATCCTTGCGCATGCGACGGGGACGGCTGAATGGGAAGGGGCGCTGAACAGGGGAATAACTCACGGGGACTCCAGGGGGGTGCGGGCCGCTGTGCACCTGTCTGATTGACGTTATACGTCCAGATTGTGACGGAAATGTGACAACAGACGCAGGGCAACCTGCTCCTGTGGGGCACCATCAGGACCAGGTGCCAGCTCGACGCGATTGCGTCCAAGCGCCTTGGCACGGTAGAGCGCGGCATCGGCAGCGCCGAGCAGCGTGTTGAAATCATAACCGTGATGTTCGGAACAGGCTACTCCAAGGCTGACGCTCAGATGGATTGGCCGATGCAGGGACTGTCCGTCATGCTGGCAGATCGACTGTCTGATGCGCTCGGCTACCTGGCCGGCGTCGACACTGTCGAGCCCCGGAAGCACGACGATGAACTCCTCGCCGCCGAAGCGCCCGAGCAGATCCCGGCCGCGCAGCAGCAGGCGAACCCGGTTGACCAGGTGACAGAGCACCTCGTCACCGATCTGGTGACCGAATTCGTCGTTAATATGCTTGAAGTGATCTGCGTCCAGCATGATCAGCGTAAGAGGCTCGTTGCTCGCCGCCATGCGCCGGAGCAGTTGTTCCGCCTGCAGCAGCAGGCTGCGTCGGTTCAGCGTTTCGGTCAGCGGGTCGAGTTCCGACAGCCTTCGCAGGCTGTCGAGGTGGCGGTAGTGGGTCATCAGAATCAGGCCGCAGGCCATGCCGATTTGTGCGGCCATTGCGCCAAGCACCGTAATCAGTTGAAGCGGCCCGCCGAGCAGGTCGTTTGGGCTGTTCCAGCCGGTCAGCGAGGCTGCCGGTCGGGCAACCAGGATGAATCCGTAGGTCAGTGCGATGATCCCGCTGAACCAACTGGCGGTGCGCATCGGCGGCCGTTCTGCAACCAGCAGCTCGGTTGCGCAGAGCAGGCAGAATCCGCCCAGCACCAGCGAACTGATGGCATAGCGTACTGTCAGGTTGTCGATCTGATAGCGGAACACCCAAAGCAGCAGCATGGTGATCAGACTGACCGCTATCGGCGCCCATTGCGGCTGGGTGCGGCTGCGAAATTGACGCAGGCCCAGCCATACCAGCCCGAGCCCCAGGGTCATCAGACCGTTGGCCAGAATAATCGACAGCCCGTGCGGGATACGGTCCTGATTGATATTCAGCAGCAGGCCAAGCATCAGCGATGCATTGCCCAGAGCCCATTGCCGCACGCCGCGTTCGGCAGGTGCCTGCCAGGCTGCCAGAGCGAGCAGCAGGGTTACAGCCAGGGTAACGACCGTCAGGGTGACGGTGAGGGTCTTGATATCCAGATCAGCCAGCATGTGCGCACTCATCCTCGACCTTGGCAGGTCGTCAGCGCTGTTTCGTCCGTGACGGCGGGCGGCGGTCATACCCGGCCACCGGTGCGACAGACCTTAAATCATCACCGCTGCGCTGCCAACTTGAAGGGCGCCGAGATGTGGTCGTGTTTGCACAAATGCTGAGCAGGCCAGAATGCCGCACCCGGTTTTGCCGTCGGTCGGCTGTGGCACAATGCCGTATCGAATTGCGGGGTTAATCGGAGATGAATATCTGGCTGCGCAGAGTGCTTGTCGGAGTTGCGTTGCTTGTCTGGCTGGCTGGTCTGGTGTGGGCCTACTGGTGGTTTGAGGGGCGCTATATCAAGGCATTTGAGCGACCTGTTTTCTTTCAGGCCGAGCAGGTGGCGCCGCCGTTTGCTCCCGGGCAGGTGCAGGTGGTGCATGTCTGGCAGTCAAGCTGCCCCTGCAGCGCCGGCCACGAGGCCTATGTTGAGGAAATGACCAGACGCTTCGCGGAGCAGGGCGTGCGTTTCGCCCGCTCCGGACAGTATCCGACGAGTGGTATGCCGGCCGGCTTGAGTAACCTGCCTTACTGGCCGATACCTCAAGCATGGTCCGGTTGGCCGGGCGCGCCGTCTATTGCCATCTGGGCAGCGGACGGAAGTCTGGCCTATGTTGGACCTTACAGCGATGGAGCGCACTGCAGTGCCGACAGCAGTTTTGTGGAGCCGGTTGTTCAGGCTTTGCTGGCGGGGCGCAAGGTGAACATCACCCGGCAGGACGCCGTTGCCTGTCTATGTGATCTGCCTGTCGTGGAGAGCTCTGCCGATGTCGAAACCGGTTCCCGAAAGTCTGACCCTTGAAGCGCACTACCTGCATGCCGATCGCGCCATGCTGGGCGTACTCTGGCTTTGCCTGCTGGGTGCGCTGGGGCTCGCCGTCTGGCACGGCACCTGGTTGCAGGCAATGCTGGTTGGTGGCGGAACGGTGCTGCTGGCCCATATCCTTTATGCGCTGATCCGCGGCAGCCTGTTGTTCCGCTGTTTTGTCGCCGCCGCGTTTATGGTCATGTCGGCGTTGCACATCAACCAGGCGCAGGGCACGCTGGAGATGCACTTTTCGATCTTCGTGCTGCTGGCGTTCCTGATCATCTATCGCGACTGGCGACCGATCGTCGTAGCCACCATCGTCATTGCCGTTCATCACCTGGCGTTTTATGTGTTGCAGATGCAGGAAGCCGGGGTGTGGCTGGCTCAGGGCGTGACCTTCGGGCTGGTAATGGTGCACGCCGGATACGTCATCATCGAAGCGGGCGTGCTGGTGTATCTGGCACGCATGTCCTTCAATGAGGCTCGCGAAGGCGAAGTCATGGGGCAGACCGTCGCCCGGATGATTGGTGACGGCAGCGGCGTGGATCTCACCTGTCGGGCCAATATGCGCTCGCCCATGCTTGATTCTTTCAATGCCCTGCTCGATACCCTGGAAAATATGGTCTCCGGTTTGAGCGCCAGCATGCAGCAACTTGGCCAGCTCGGCAGCTCGGTCAGCAAGGGCGCCAGTGACCTGCGTCAGGGCTCGGAGCAGCAGCAGGACAAGACGCGGTATATGGTGCAGGCCATGCTGGAGCTGAGCCAGGCGACTGCCGACGTCGCGCGCAATGCGGCCGATGCGGCGCGGGCCTCCAGTGAGGCTGACAAGCGTGCCCAGGACGGCCATGCGGCGATGCAGGAGATTGCCCGCGAGGTGGCGTCACTGGAGAATAACATCGCGCAAACCGGCGAGGCGGTCGATGGTGCGGCGCAGCTCGCCATCGATATCGACCAGGTGGTTGATGTGATCAAGGGTGTCGCCGAGCAAACCAACCTGCTGGCGCTCAATGCCGCCATCGAGGCCGCGCGCGCCGGTGATCAGGGCCGCGGGTTTGCCGTGGTGGCCGACGAGGTGCGCAACCTGTCGCAGCGCACGGCGCAGTCGACCAGCGAGATCCAGGACTTCATCTCCCGTCTGCAGCAGGCCTCGGAGTCGGCCCGCAGTGCGATGGAGCAGAGTCGCACCTCGGTGCATCGTTGTCTGCAGGTAACGCAAAGCAGTACCGAGATTCTTGCCGGCATTGTCAGCGAGATCGCCAGTATCGTCGGGCGCAACGCGCAGATCGCTACTGCGACGGAGGAGCAGTCGGCGGTCGGCGAAGATGTCGCTACCCATTTGCACGAGGTCGAAGCCGTTGCGCTGGCCAACACCGCCGAAGCGGTCGAGCTGGATCGCCTGTCCGCCGAGCTGGAGAAGGTGCGTGTGGTGCTGATGCGCGATGCGGCTCAGTTCCGGACCGGCCGCTGAGGTCTCAGAGTCTCGCGATCAGGCGGTCCAGGGCATTGGCGAAGGCCTGCTTGTCCTTGTCACTGTAGGGGGCCGGGCCGCTGCGGCCGGCCAGTCCGGCACCGCGCAGCTCGTCCATCAGGTTGCGCACTGCCAGGCGCTCGCCGATGCTGCCCTTGTCGTAGATCTGGCCGCGCGGGTTGATGGCGGTGACGCCGCGGTCGACCAGGCCGGCAGCCAGTGGGATGTCGGCTGTGACCACCAGGTCGCCGGGTCGTGAGTGCTCGATGATGTAATGGTCGGCAGCGTCGGCGCCGGCGGCTACTGTTACCTGGCGTATGCCGGGGCCCGGCGGCAGTTGCTGGGCGCTGTTGGCCACCAGTACCAGTTCGATCTGCTTGCGTCGGGCGGCCTTGACGGTAACGTCACGTACTGGCCTGGGGCAGGCGTCGGCGTCGATCCAGAGGGTCATGCGGGCTCCTCGCTCAGCTGTTGCCGAGTTCCTGTTGCAGGGCTTCGAGCTCTTCCTGAGCCATCAGCCAGTCTTCTTCCAGTTGGGCGATCTGCTGGCGATACTCGGCCTGGCGGTTCAGCAGCTCCTTCAGCCTGTCTCTGCTGGCAGCTTCGTACAGGCTGCTGTCGGCCAGCGCGTTCTCCACCTCGGCGTTCAGGTCGCTGACCTTGTTCAGTTCCTTCTCCAGCTTTTCTGCGGCCTTTTTCAGTGGCGCCAGCAGTTGTCGCTGTTCGGCCGCGGCGCGGCGCTGGGCCTTGGCGTCTACCTTGGGCGCACCTGAGCTGGCTTCCGGGGCCGCCGCCGCGGCCTGTTGCTGGCGGAACTGCGCCAGCCAGCGGGTGTAGCTGTCGAGGTCTTCTTCATAGCTGCGCACACGCCCATCGGCGACCAGCCAGAGCTCGTCGGTAGTCTCGCGGATCAGGGCGCGGTCGTGGGAGACCAGCAGCATGGCCCCTTCAAAGGCCTGCAGGGCGACGGTCAGCGCGTGACGCATTTCCATGTCGAGGTGGTTGGTTGGCTCGTCCAGCAGCAGCAGGTTGGGGCGTTGCCAGGCAATCAGCGCCAGTGCCAGACGGGCCTTCTCGCCGCCGGAAAAATTCAGCACCGGCTCTTCGATGCGGTCGCCCTTGAAGTCAAAGCCGCCGAGGAAGTTGCGCAGTACCTGCTCGCGCTCATCCGGTGCCAGGCGTGCCAGATGCAGTAGCGGGCTGGCTTGCGGGTCGAGGCTGTCGAGCTGGTGCTGGGCAAAGTAGCCGATGGCCAGATGTTCGCCGGTTTTCAGTTCGCCGCCAAGCAGCGGCAAGCTGCCGGCCAGTGATTTGATCAGGGTAGACTTGCCGGCGCCGTTGGGCCCCAGCAGGCCGATACGCGCGCCCGGTGCGAGCTGCAGTTTGACCTGCTCGAGAATCGCCGTTCCATCGTAGCCAAGGGTGCCCTGATGCAGGTCGAGCAGCGGGGTTGACTGGTTACTGGCCTCACGGAAGCTGAACGAGAAGGGCGAGTCGATGTGCGCCGGACTCAGTTCTTCCATCCGCTCAAGCGCCTTCAGGCGGCTTTGTGCCTGCTTGGCCTTGCTGGCCTTGGCTCGAAAGCGGGCAATGTAGCTCTGCATGTGCTCGCGCTCGGCCTGCTGCTTCTCGAAGGCTGACTGCTGCTGTGCCAGGCGCTCTGCCCGGGTGCGCTCGAACTGGCTGAAACCGCCGCGGTACAGGTGCAGTGTACGGTTTTCAAAGTGCACGATGTGCTCAACTACCGCATCCAGGAAGTCGCGGTCGTGGGAGATCAGCAGCAGGGTGCCGGGGTAGTTGCGCAGCCAGTCTTCCAGCCAGAGGATGGCGTCCAGATCCAGGTGGTTGGTCGGTTCGTCGAGCAGCAGCAGGTCGGACGGGCACATCAGCGCCTGCGCCAGGTTCAGGCGCATCCGCCAGCCGCCGGAGAAGTCGCCGACGCGGCGGCTGCATTGTTCGGTCGTGAACCCCAGGCCGGCCAGCAGGGTACGCGCGCGGCTGTCGGCGCTGAAGCCACCGTGGCTTTCCAGTTCGGCGTATAGTGCGCCGAGTTGCTCGGCCTGCTCCAGGCGCTCGGCCTCGGCCAGCCGCCGCTGGATATCGCGCAGGCGCTGGTCGCCGTCGAGCACATAGTCGACCGCGTTGCGGTCCAGCGCGCTGACTTCCTGCTGCATGTGGGCGATACGCCAGTCGGCCGGTACGCTGCAGCTGCCGGCGTCGGGTTCGATCTGGCCGCGCAACAGGGCGAACAGACTGGATTTGCCGGCACCATTGGTCCCCAGCAGGCCGACTTTCTGGCCGGCATGCAGGGTGAGGTTGGCGTGTTCAAGCAGTCGCAGGGGGCCGCGCTGCAGGGTAAGGGAGTCGATGCTTATCATGGGGCGGGAGTATATCAGCGCCGCAAGGCGGGAGAAGCACAATGAGTAAGACAACCATCGGCTTGCCGCAATGGGCGCAGTGGCTGTATGCCAGGCCGGGTGCAGCGCCTCTGCTGCTGGCGTTGCAGGACGAATGCGACGAAGACGTGCTGCTTCTGTTGCTGACTATCTGGCTCTGGCTGCAGCAGCGTGCCCTGCCGGCGCCGCAATGGCAGGCGCTGCATCTGCAGCAGGCAGCCTGGCGGGATGCGGTTATTCTGCCGGCGCGTGAGGCTCGTCGCGGCCTCGCCGGCGACCCCCAGTCTCAGGCGCTGTATCAGATAGCCAAGCAGGCGGAGGTCGAGGCGGAACTGAGTCAGTTGGCGCGCCTGGCTGTCTGGCTTGAGCGCAGCGAGTTGACCGCAGCCGGGCTGCAGCAGTGCCTTGCGGCGGGCTGCATTGGGCAGATGGACGGGCGTCGCGCCGAGCTGGTAGAGCAGCTGGCGCTATGCCTGGAGCGTCAGCTCAGTTCGCTTCAGTAGCGGGCTGAGCTGCAGACTTGGCTGCCGAGGGTTTGCGCCTGGTCGGCGCGCGGCGGTTGCGCGGTTTGGCGGCCGGTTTGGGTGCGTCGCGCTTGTCGAGGGCCTGGGTCACCTGGGCGTCGATGCGGTCCAGCCCCTTGGCCAGGCGCAGGGTCTGACGCACATCGGCTTCCAGCTGGGCGATATAGCGCTCGGCGTTGTTGCGCGATTGCTCAAGCGTTTCCAGCGCCGCGCGCAGGTCGGCAATCTTGCGGCGCGTCTTGCTTGCCGGCTTGTTCGGATCCTCGGCGGTGCGCTCGGCCAGCCTGGCTTCGCTCTGTTTGAGTTTGTCCTCAAGCTTTTCCTGCTGGCGCTGGAGCTTCTCCAGGGCCTTGCCCGCATCCTTGATCGCTTTCTCGCAGGCCTCGGTGAGGTGTTCGTTGAGGGTGCGTGTCAGGGTCTTCAGCAGATGCAGAGGTGAGGCAACCCTGTCGGCGGTTTTTGGCTTGTCTGTGCTGGTCACGAGCAGCTGTTCCTTGGTCTGCGGATTGCTCAGACGGCGCCGAGCAGATCCTTGTGAGCGGTATGCAGTACTTCGATCAGACAGTCTTCAAGCTCGAAACGTTCATGCAACAGGCTGCCCAGCTGTTCCAGCTGCTGTTGCATCTGCGTCTCGTCGATGATGCTGGCTGCCTGACCATAGCGATCATTGAAGGCAACGGCTTCGAGGGTAATGGCTTCGATGCGCGGGTAGACCTGATGAGCCAGCTCAATGCCGCGCTGGTCGTCGAAATCCTGTGCTTCACGCAGCAGCTGTTCGTAGATTTCGAAATGACCGGCGGAAACGTAGTCGACCAGCACGTCACAGAAGGCCGACAGTGCCGTGTCGGCGGAGTCGGGCACCGGCGTGCGTTTGCGCAGCTGGGTGTAGTCCAGGATCAGCTGGTTGCGTTCGGCGAGCCAGCGGTCGATCAACTGGTGAACACCGCCCCAGCGCTCCTGGGAGGTTCTGCAGGTTTCCAGCATCTTCCACCTCTTTTCGGCAGTGTCGGTCTGGCCGACTTAGTGGGTGTGAATGAATCCCGGGCTGGCATCAGAATAGGCCAGTCGGTATCGCCGCATCAAGGCTTCTGATGCCGGTTCTGCAGCAATCAGTCGACCTTGCGCAGGATCTGCATTACACCGAAGACAGAGAAGCAGATGAACGCGATCAGGGTGCCTTCGGCGATGCTCAGGCCGAGGAAGGTCCAGGTCACTTCTGCGCACTGGGCGGTGCCGCTGAAGACTTGGCTCAGCACATCCCAGAAGGGCAGGGTTTCGAGCATGTAGTCCAGCGGCAGAATGCATGATGGCACCTGATCTGGTGGCAAGTGCTGCAGCCAGACCTGGCGGCCGGCGGTGCCTGCCCCAAAAAGGCTGGCCAGCGTCAGCAGAACGCCGTAGGTTCGTGCGCCGGTGCGCTTGCCGTTCTTCGGGCCGGGGTTATGCAGCACTGCGGCAAGGCAGATCAGACCGACGATGATGAGCGCAATGCGCTGGATGATGCACAGCGGGCAGGGCTCCAGGCCAACCACGTGCTCCAGATAAAGAGCGGCTGCCATCAGCAGGGCGGACACAATCAGGGCAAGCAGGTAGAGAGGGCGAGAGGCCGGCAGGGTCATGCGAGATTCCGTCTTCGTTCGGGGGGCGGACGCCTACCTTAGATCATGCGCCTTGGCGCGCACAAGATCCGGTGGTTGCCGGTATTGATGCGAGGTGCTTGCCGGGCTTTGCGGCCCGGCAAGCAGCGGCTGATCAGGCAGTGCCTGCGGCCTCGGCGGCACGACGCTGTTCGGATTGGGCGAACAGGGCGTCGAAGTTGACCGGGGACAGCATCAGGGGAGGGAAGCTGCCACGCAGTACCAGGTTGTCGATGGTTTCACGGGCGTAGGGGAATAGGATGTTCGGGCAGAACGCGCCGAGGGTGTGACGCATGGCCGCTTCATCCAGGCCGTCGATGGCAAAGATGCCGGCCTGCTGTACTTCAGCGATGAAGCAGACTTCGTTCTCGCCAGTGGTGACGGTGGCATTGACGGTCAGAACCACTTCATAGATACCCGGCTGCAGCTCGGTGTTGCGGGTATTGAGGTCCAGATTGACGTGAGGATTCCACTGGCTCTGGAAAACGGCCGGCGACTTCGGCGACTCGAAGGAAAGGTCCTTGACGTAGATGCGCTGCAGGCTGAACTGCGGCTGACCTGCCTGTGCGCCGTTGGCGGCTTGATTGTTCTGTTCTTCGGCCATCGTGAAAAATCCTTGAAGTGATGGTTGTGTTTTCGGGTTGAAAGCGCTGCTTACCCTGCCAGCAGCGCATCCAGTTGTCCAGAGCGCTGCGCGGCGACCAGGTCATCACAGCCGCCGACATGGGTGTTGCCGATCCAGATCTGCGGAACCGACGTGCGCCCGCCAGCCAGGCGGGTCATCTCGGCGCGTACGGCGGGCTGACCATCGACACAGATCTCGCGGAACTGCACGCCCTTGCTGGCCAACAGCTGCTTGGCGCGCATGCAGAAAGGGCAATAATTGCTGCTGTAGATGACGACGTCTGCCATGTTATTTGACCAATGGAAGGTTGTCGGCGCGCCAGCCCGAGATACCGCCTGCCAGGCGGGCGACGTTCTCGTGTCCGGCAGCTTTGAGCTGCTTGGCGCAGCTGCCTGCGTGCTGACCTGCGGCACAGACCAGCAGCAACGGCTTGCCCTTGTGCTTGTCCAGTTCGCCCATGCGTTTTTCGAGCGCGTCGTAGGGAATGTTGATGGAATCGACGATATGGCCTGCGCTGAAGTCCTTCTTTGAGCGCAGGTCAATCACAACCGCCTGTTCCCGGTTGATCAGGGTGGTGGCCTGGCTGGCAGTCAGGGCCTTGCCTGACTTGCGACCCTCGGTGAACAGCAGGAGGGCGAGCACGACAAGAAAGGCGGTGGTCAGCAGATAGTGATTGCCGATGAATTCGATCAGATGTTGGAGAAACTGCATTGAACTGGCTTCCGGGACGCTGAAAGCTCGCGAGTATACACCAAGGTTGGCGGGAACCGAGCATGACAGGCCGCCGCCCGACCAGTAAACTGGGGGCCTTGTTGGCGGCCGACAGGCACGCAGTACCCTTTCCCGATCTTTTCAACGCGAGTTTTTGCCATGACAGCAGCGCCCAAACCTGTGGTTTTGATGATTCTGGACGGCTTCGGTTACAGTGAATCTCCCGACTCCAACGCCATCATGGCAGCCAGGACGCCGGTCTGGGACAAGCTCTGGGCCAGCGCGCCGCACACGCTGGTATCCGGCTCGGGCATGGATGTTGGCCTGCCGGACGGCCAGATGGGCAACTCGGAGGTTGGCCACATGAACCTGGGTGCGGGCCGCGTCGTCTATCAGGACTTCACCCGCGTGACCAAGTCGATTCAGGACGGCGACTTCTTCGAGAATCCGGTGATCTGCGGCGCGGTTGACAAGGCCGTGGCTGCCGGTCGCGCCGTCCACGTCATGGGGCTGCTGTCGCCGGGCGGCGTGCACAGCCATGAAGAGCAGTTGGCGGCGATGGTCGAGCTGGCGGCCCGCCGTGGTGCCGAGAACATCTATCTGCACGCCTTCCTCGATGGTCGGGATACGCCGCCAAAGAGCGCCGAGGCCTCGCTGCAGATGATGGAAGATACTTATGCCCGCCTCGGCAAGGGTCGCACCGTCAGCCTGATCGGCCGCTATTACGCGATGGATCGTGACAACCGCTGGGAGCGGGTCGAGGCTGCATACAATCTGATCACCGAGGGTCGCGGCGAGTTCGGCGCGCAGACCGCAGCCGATGGTCTGGCTGCCGCCTACGAGCGCGGCGAGAGTGACGAATTCGTCAAGGCCACCACTATCGGTGCGCCGGTCAGAGTCGAGGATGGTGACGCTGTCATTTTCATGAATTTCCGCGCCGACCGCGCCCGCGAACTGAGCCGTGCCTTCGTTGAGCCGGGTTTCAGCGGCTTTGCCCGCCAGCGCGAGCTGAAGCTGGCCGGCTACGTGATGCTGACGCAGTACGCCGCCGACATTCCGGCGCCCTGCGCCTACCCGCCGGCAACACTGGAAAACGTGCTGGGTGAATACCTGGCCAAGCAGGGCAAGACCCAGCTGCGTATCGCCGAAACCGAAAAGTACGCCCACGTGACCTTCTTCTTCTCCGGCGGCCGTGAAGAACCGTTCGAAGGCGAAGAGCGGATCCTGATCCCGTCCCCGCAGGTTGCGACCTACGACCTGCAGCCGCAGATGAGTGCGCCGGAAGTGACCGATCGCATTGTCGAGGCCATCGAGCAGCAGCGCTACGACGTGATCATCGTCAACTACGCCAACGGCGACATGGTCGGCCACACCGGTGTCTTCGACGCGGCAGTTGCTGCAGTCGAATGTCTCGACAGCTGCATTGACCGTATCAGCACCGCATTGGCCAAGGTCGGTGGCGAGGCGCTGATCACCGCCGACCACGGCAACGTCGAACAGATGTCCGACGAGCACACCGGGCAGGCGCACACGGCGCACACCTGCGAGCCGGTGCCCTTCGTCTATGTCGGCCCGCGTCAGGTCGAGCTGCGTGACGGCGGCATCCTGTCCGACGTTGCACCAACCCTGCTGACCCTGCTCGGCCTGCCGCAACCGGCCGAGATGACGGGTCGCAGCATTATCACCAGCGTGAAGTAAGCGCCGATGCCCAGTGCTCAGCAGGGACGCTGGCGTCGGCCGCTGATGGCCATGCTGCTGGCTGCGATATGTGGTTGGGTTGCACCGCTGGCCGCAGATCAGCCGTCAGATTCGCGTGCTGCCCGTGCCGAGCTGGAGAAGGCCCAGGCGGACATCGAGCGGCTGAAGGTCATGTTGCAGGGCCTGCGGCAGGAGGTCTCCGGCATGGAGGCCGAGCTGAAGGAAAGCGAGACGGACATTGGTCGCCTGCAGCGCGAACGACGCGAGCTTGAGCAGCAGATTCGCGATGGCGAGAGCCGTCTGATCGACCTGCGAGAGCAGACCCGCACCCTGCAGGCTTCGCTCAAGGCCCAGCAGCAGCAGATCGCCCGTCAGGTGCGCGCCGCCTATATGGCCGGTCAGCAGAGCTATTTGAAGTTGCTGCTGAATCAGGATGACCCGGGCCGCATGGCGCGGATGCTGCGCTACTACGACTACGTCGGCCAGGCGCGGGTCGGGGAAATCACCCGTTTCAACGACACCATCGCCGAGTTGCAGCAGGCCAGCGCACAGATAGTCACCCAGCAGACGAGCCTGCAGCAGCAGCGCGAAGGGCTGGCCGAACGTACCGCCGCACTTGAAACCCAGCAGCGCAAGCGCAGCCAGTTGCTGGCGTCACTGCAAGGTCAGCAGCGCAGTCAGGCCGAACAGCTGCGCGCCCGTGAAGCCGAGCGCGCCGAGCTGACACGCTTGATCAAGCGTCTCGAGGAAGCCGTAGTCAGCATCCCGGTGCCGGCAGGTAACCTGCCCTTCGCCCAGGCACGTGGCAAGATGCCGTTGCCGGTCAGGGGGCAGGTGGCGGCGCGGTTCGGCAGTCAGCGCGGTGCCGATTCCCGATTGAAGTGGGATGGGCTGGTAATCAATGCGCCGAGCGGAACCCCGGTCAATGCCATTCACGGTGGCCGGGTGGTGTTTGCCGATTGGTTGCGTGGCTCTGGGCTGCTGCTGATTCTCGATCACGGCGGTGGCTATCTGACCCTGTATGGCCACAACCAGACCTTGCTGAAGGAAGTGGGAGCCTGGGTGCAGCCCGGTGAGCCCATTGCCACCGTCGGCAGCAGTGGCGGGTTGAGCGAGCCGTCACTGTATTTTGCCATTCGTCACCGTGGTCAGGCGCTGGATCCGCTGGGCTGGTGTATGCTGTCCGGGTGACAGCGCCCGCTGCAGATCACGGGTGGTTGTTGAATATTCCGGACTGGAGAGTTACATGATCGCAGCGCGTCGTCTGTTGGTGGCCGGGTTTGCCCTGGCCTTTGGCCTGTCACAGGTTCAGGCTCAGGAGTCGGCTTCCCAGCCCGCTACCGCACCGCTGCCGCTGAACGAGCTGCGCACCTTCGCTGAGGTATTCGAACGCATTCGCGGCTCCTATGTCGAGCCGGTGGACGACGCCACCCTGCTGGAAAACGCCATTCGCGGGATGCTCGAGGGGCTTGATCCGCACTCCGCCTACCTTACCCCGGAAGATTACACCGGCCTGCAAGACTCCACCGAAGGTCAGTTCGGCGGTTTGGGCATTGAAGTGGGGCAGGAAGACGGCTTCCTCAAGGTCGTATCTCCGATTGACGACACCCCCGCCGCCGAGGCAGGTATCGAGGCCGGGGACCTGATTATCAAGATTGACGATCAGCCGGTAAAGGGCATGAGTCTGATGGACGCGGTCGACAGCATGCGCGGCGAGCCGGGTTCCGAGGTTCGACTGACCCTGGTGCGTGGCGAAGGACGCCCGTTTGAGGTGACGCTCACGCGGGCCATTATCAAGGTCAAGAGCGTCAAGACCGAGGATCTTGAACCGGGGTACGTCTATTTGCGCATCACCCAGTTCCAGATCAACACCGGTGATGAGGTACGCGCAGCGATCAATCGCCTCAACACCAACGGCCAGCTCAAGGGCTTGGTGCTCGATTTGCGCAACAACCCGGGTGGCGTTCTGCAAGCGGCGGTCGAGGTGGTCGACAGCTTCGTCGACAGCGGCCTGATCGTCTACACCAAGGGGCGCCTGAGTAACGCCGAGATGCGTTTCAACGCGACCAGCAGCAATCCTTCCGGCAGCGTGCCGCTGGTGGTGCTGATCAACGGTGGCTCGGCCTCGGCTTCCGAGATCGTTGCCGGGGCGCTGCAGGATCTGGGGCGCGGTGTGATCATGGGTACCGACAGTTTCGGCAAGGGCTCGGTGCAGACCGTATTGCCGCTGAACAATGACCGGGCGCTCAAACTCACCACTGCGCTTTACTACACGCCGAGCGGACGCTCGATTCAGGCCCAGGGCATCGTGCCGGATATCCGTGTCGAGCGCGGACATCTGACAGTCGACGAGGGCGAGGTCGGCTTCCGTGAGGCCGATCTGGCTGGCCACATCAATAACGCCAGTGGCAACGAGCGGCCCACGGGCAGCGAGCCCAAGCCGGAGCGCAGCCTGCTCGACGACGACTATCAACTGACCCAGGCGCTGAGCCTGCTCAAGGGGCTGAACATCGCCACACGTGCGCGCGCCGCAGACTGATAAATGAGCTGGACCTTTCTGTCGCGCGTTGGCGTGTTGCCTGCGCTTGTGCTGGGTTTTGCGCTGTTGCTGGGCGCCTGCTCGGACGAGGAGTCGCCGGAAAAACCTGCGCCCGTCCCGGTAACAGCTACGGCACCATCAACCGAGTCGTCTGACCTGCCCGTGATCGAGGCGGACGCTGCTGTTGGTCCCATCGTCCCGGGTGATGCGCCGCCGGCCTCAGCGGACGAGGTGCCCTCGGTGGTTGTCGAGCCCGAACCGGTTCCGCCGGCGTCGCCCATCGAGCCGCCCTTGATGCCGCAGTTGGCGATCATCATTGATGACGTGGGCCAGAGCCTGCCGGTTGGCCGCCAGTTGGTGGCTTTGCCTGGTCCGGTTGCACTGGCCATCCTGCCGTTTCTTCCCCACTCACAGCTGCTGGCCACCGAAGCCGCGGCAGCCGGCAAGCCGGTGATGCTGCATCTGCCGATGGAAAACATGGCCGGCCTGTCGATTGGCCCCGGCGGGTTGACCACGGCCATGTCGGAAGCCGAGTTTCGCTCCCGTTTGCAACTCGCCCTGAATGCCTTCAGTCCGATTCAGGGTGTCAACAACCACATGGGCAGTCGTCTGACTGCGGATCGTCAGCGCATGGACTGGCTGATGCAGGTACTCGCCGAGCGGCATCTGTTCTTTGTCGACAGTCGCACTACTGCCCAGACTCAGGCTGTTTTTGCCGCCAAGGCTGCACAGGTGCCGAGCGTGTCACGCGACGTGTTCCTCGATAACCAGCGGACCGAGGCGGAGATTGATTACGAGTTCGCTCTGGCTGTCGCCAAGGCGCGCAAGGACGGCGCGGCGGTACTGATCGGTCATCCGTATCCTGAGACCGTGCGCTATCTGGAGCGGCGGTTGCCGCAACTGGAGGGAGAGGGTGTGCGGTTGGTGAGTGTGCAGGCGTTGTTGGAGCGTTAGCTGCTTGATCGTTGATCGCTCCCATGCTCCGCGTGGGAGCGCCCGTCAGGGCGTGCATCTCTGGTGCGTTCAGTTTTGCATGGCATTGCCGGCTGCGGTGTCGCCTGACAGATGGCTTTTCGCCTTTTACGGCGAGCCAAGGGGGGCCGCTTGCCCAGCCCCCTTAGCGATCCCCCGGGGCACCCGGCTACGCGGCCCTTCGGGTTCGCTGCGTTGCTCGGCCTGGCGGGGGACGGCAGAACTCGTCGCTGCGCTCCTCAGACATGCTGCCGTCCTGTTTCCCGCCAGCCCTGCGCTACTCGCCCGCGTAAACGGGACTGGAGTCCGTGCGCGCTCCGCCGTCGCTGATCGTTCCAATGCTCTGCGTCTCACCGCCGCTTATCGGTATGCGTAACGTCCGTGCGGTCAGTATCCCAGGCAGAGCGTGGAAGCCGTCAGTGATATCAGAGACGCATCTCGATGCCGCGCTCGGCCATATAGGCCTTGGCTTCGGCAATGCTGTATTCGCCGAAGTGGAAAATGCTCGCCGCCAGCACCGCATCGGCGCCGCCATGTAGTACGCCGTCGGCCAGGTGCTGCAGGTTGCCGACGCCGCCGGAGGCGATCACCGGGATGTGCAGGGCGTCGCTGATGGCGCGGGTTACGCCCAGGTCGTAGCCGCTCTTCACACCGTCCTGATCCATGCTGGTCAGCAGAATCTCGCCAGCGCCCAGCTGTTCCATCTTCTTCGACCACTCGACTGCGTCCAGCCCCGTTGGCTTGCGTCCGCCGTGGGTGAAGATCTCCCAGCGGCCGGGTTCGTTCGGGCCGGACACGCGCTTGGCGTCGATCGCCACAACGATGCACTGCGAACCGAAGCGATCCGCCGCTTCGCCGACGAACTCCGGGTTGAACACCGCTGCGGTATTGATGGATACCTTGTCCGCGCCGGCGTTGAGCAGGTTGCGAATATCCTGCACGGTGCGCACGCCGCCACCGACGGTCAGTGGAATGAACACCTGGCTGGCCATGCGTTCGACCGTGTGCAGCGTGGTGTCGCGCTCCTGATGGCTGGCGGTGATATCGAGGAAGGTGATTTCGTCCGCGCCCTGCTCGTTGTAACGACGAGCGATTTCCACCGGATCACCGGCGTCGCGGATGTTCTCGAACTTGACGCCCTTGACCACGCGACCGTTATCGACGTCGAGGCAGGGGATGATGCGTTTGGCCAGGGGCATGGGCTTTCTCCGAAAGCAGCTGCAAGCGACAAGCTTCAAGCTGCAAGCAAAATCAGTAAACCGGCGCGGACAGCTTGCCGCTTATGGCTTGTGGCTTGCCGCTGCGTTGTCACACAGCGCCTGCGCTTCAGCTACATCCAGCGTGCCTTCATAGATTGCACGGCCGGTGATGGCGCCGATGATGCCGGGGGCGCGGGCGTCGAGCAGGGTCTGGATGTCGCCGATGTGGTGAATGCCGCCGGAGGCAATCACCGGGATCGAGGTGGCGTTGGCCAGCGCGGCGGTCGCTTCAACGTTGCAGCCCTGCATCATGCCGTCTTTGGCGATGTCGGTGTAGACGATGGCACTGACGCCGTCGGCTTCAAAGCGCTTGGCCAGGTCAACCACCTGAATGCTGCTGACTTCGGCCCAGCCGTCGGTGGCAACGAAGCCGTCTTTGGCGTCTAGACCAACGATGACCTTGCCCGGGAACGCGCGGCAGGCTTCGCCGACGAACTCCGGCTCTTTGACCGCCTTGGTGCCGATGATGACGTAGCTGACGCCCGCCTTGACGTATTCCTCGATGGTTTCCAGCGAGCGGATACCGCCGCCGATCTGGATCGGCAGGTTCGGGTAGCGGCGCGCGATCGCGGTGACCGCATCGCCGTTGACCGGCTTGCCCTCGAAGGCGCCGTTCAGGTCAACCAGATGCAGGCGGCGGCAGCCGGCTTCAACCCATTTGGCGGCCATGGCGACCGGGTCGTCGGAGAACACGGTGGCGTCTTCCATCAGGCCCTGACGCAGGCGCACGCAGGCACCGTCTTTCAGGTCGATAGCGGGGATGATCAGCATGTCTTTTTCCTTTGGAAAAAGAGCTTCAAGCTTCAAGCTTCAAGCTTCAAGCGGTCTGGCTTGTGGCTTGCAGCTTGTGGCTTGTCGCTCGATGTTTACCAGCGCCCATCCCAGGCGAGAAAGTTGCTCAACAGCTGCAGGCCGTTGGTGTGGCTTTTCTCGGGGTGGAATTGGGTGGCGAATACGTTGTCCTGGGCCAGTGCGGCGGCGAAGTCGACACCGTAGTGGCAGCGCCCGGCCAGCTGGCCGCTCTTGTCCGGCGCAGCGTAATAGCTGTGCACAAAGTAGAAGCGGGCATCCTGCTCAATGCGGTGCCAGAGCGGGTGGTCGATGGCCTGCTTGACCTGATTCCAGCCCATGTGCGGGACCTTCAGGCGGGTGCCGTCGGCTTCATGCAGCTCATTGCCAAAGAAGCGCACCTTGCCCGGGAACAGACCGAGGCAGTCAACACCGCCATTCTCTTCGCTGTGCTCCAGCAGCATCTGCATGCCGACGCAGATGCCGAGCAGGGGCTTTTCCCTGGCGGCCTGACGGACCACGCCGTCGAGTTCGAGCTGGCGCAGTTCGCTGACGCAGTCGCGAATGGCACCAACGCCCGGCAACAGCACGCGGTCGGCGGCGAGGATGATTTGCGGATCACTGGTCACGTCGACCTGGCGGGCGCCTGCATGTTCAAGCGCCTTGGCAACCGAGTGCAGGTTGCCCATGCCATAGTCGATGACGGCTACATGGCTGCTCATGGCTTACAGGCAACCCTTGGTCGACGGGGTGATGCCGGCCATGCGTGGATCTTCTTCAATCGCCATGCGCAGCGCGCGGCCGAAGGCCTTGAACACGGTCTCGATCTGGTGGTGAGTATTCACACCACGCAGGTTGTCGATGTGCAGGGTGACCTGGGCGTGGTTGACGAAGCCCTGGAAGAATTCCATGAACAGATCCACGTCAAAGCCGCCGACGCTGGCGCGGGTAAAGGGCACGTGCATCTGCAGGCCGGGGCGGCCGGAGAAGTCGATCACCACGCGCGACAGCGCCTCGTCCAGCGGCACATAGGCATGGCCGTAGCGGCGGATGCCTTTCTTGTCGCCGATGGCCTTGGCAAACGCCTGGCCGAGGGTGATGCCGACGTCTTCGACGGTGTGGTGGTCGTCGATGTGCAGGTCGCCGCGGGCCTTGATGGTCATGTCGATCAGGCCGTGACGGGCAATCTGGTCGAGCATGTGCTCAAGGAAGGGAACCCCGATGTCGAAATCGGCCTGGCCAGTGCCATCGAGATTGATGGCGACCTGGATCTGGGTTTCCAGCGTGTCGCGCGCGACGCTGGCCTTACGCTCAGCCATGGGTGTCTCCGCTGATGGATGCATTCAAAGGCGTGCATTATACGTGCCTGCCAGCCAGAAGGGCTACCGGTGACTGATGGGGTCTGCCAATCGGCTTGATAGGAAGGGCTGTTGCCGGACTATGGCTGACGGCACAATGGCAGCGAAACAGGAGGAGAGCTGCGCGTGGATGTGGATCTGGTGGTCATCGGAGCAGGGGTTGTCGGGCTGGCTGTCGCACAGCGCATGGCGCGCGGCGGCCGCAGCGTGCTGGTGCTGGAGCAGGAAAGCAGCATTGGTCAGCATTGCTCCAGCCGCAACAGCGAGGTGATTCACGCGGGTATCTACTATGCGCCGGGCTCGCTCAAGGCGCAGCTTTGCCGGCATGGGCGCGACCTGTTGTATGACTGGTGCCGCGCTCATGCGGTGCCGCATCACGTCATCGGCAAGCTGCTGGTGGCGGTCACCGAAGACGAGATTCCCGCACTTGAACGGTTGCAGGCCAACGCCGCGGCCAATGGCGTCGAGCTGCTCTGGCAGAGTGCCGACGATGTCGCCGCACGTGAACCGCAGGTGCGGGCGGTGGCCGGACTGTTCTCTCCGCTCACCGGGATTGTCGACAGTCATGCGCTGATGCAGTCGTTCGAGGCGGCGCTGCAGGTCGCCGGCGGCGAGCTGTACTGCAACACCCGGGTCGCCGGGCTGGAGTCGATCAGCGGAGGGCTGCGCGTGACCGGCACCAGCGCGGGCGAGCCCTTCGTTGTCAGCGCTCGACAGGTGGTCAACGCCGGCGGGCTGTTCGCGCAGCAGGTGCAGGCTGCCGCCCGTGCGGGTGAGATCCCGCCGTTGCAGCTGTGTCAGGGGCGCTATTTCAATTACAGCGGTCGCTCGCCCTTTTCCCACCTGGTCTACCCCATGCCGGAAGCCAATGCGGCAGGGCTCGGCGTGCATGCGACGCTGGATCTTGGTGGACAGCTGCGCTTTGGCCCGGATGTGCGCTATATCGATCAACTGGATTATCAGGTCGACGAGGGTTTGCGCGATGTCTTTGCCGGCGCGATTCGCCGCTACTGGCCCGATTGCGATGCCCGGCGGCTGCAGCCGGCTTACGCCGGCGTGCGGCCCAAGCTGTCCGGCCCGGGGGAACCGGCCCGGGATTTCGTCATCCAAGACCACACGACTCACGGTATTGTCGGGCTGGTCAGCCTGCTGGGGATCGAGTCCCCGGGCTTGACTGCCTGTTTGGCGCTGGCCGAACAGGTCGCGATCAGGCTGGATGCCGTGTAGGCTGCATGCAGGCGGCGCGGAGGCCGCAAACGACAAGGAGCAAGTATGAAATCCTTTGCCAAGGTATTGGGGATGGTGCTGGCAGGCATCGTCATTCTGGTGATCGGCGCGCTGTTCTTCCTGACCCGGATGTTTGACCCCAATGACTACAAGGACGACATTCGTCAGGCCGCGCGTGAGCAGGCCAATGTCGAGCTGACGCTGGATGGTGATATCGGCTGGTCGCTGTTTCCCTGGCTTGGTATCGAACTCAAGAACGTGGGTGTGGCGCCGGTGGCAACGCCCGATCAGCCGCTGGCCTCCGTTGGCAGCCTTGGCCTGGGCGTGAAGGTACTGCCGCTGCTGCGCAAGCAGCTGCGCATGAGTGACGTGATTCTCGACGATATCCAGCTGCAACTGGTGCGTAACGACAAGGGTGTTGGCAACTGGGAAAGCGTCGGCCCGCAAGCCAAGCCCGAAACGGCAGGTGCGGGAGGCGACGGTGCAGCCGGCGAAGAGTCGGCGGACAGTGGCCGCAGCTTCGATATCACCGTCGAAAGCGTGCGGGTGACCAACGCCAGCGTGCGCTACGAAGACCGCCAGAGCGGCCGCATCCTGAGTCTGGATGAGGCCAACTTCATGACTGGCGCACTGATTCCCGACGAGCCCTTCGATGTGTCTTTTCAGGGACTGCTGACGACTGATCAACCGGCCATGCGGGTGCGTGTGGATCTGTCCTCGGTGGCGACCCTGCAGCCTGAGAGTCAGCGCTATCAGCTCAGCGCTGTGGACCTGAAGGTCGACGCCAGCGGTGAGCCGTTCGACGGTCGTGCGGTTAATTTCCAGCTTCAGGGCGACGGCATGCTTGACCTTGCCGAGCAGGTTGCCGAGCTGAGCCAGCTGCGGCTGTCGCTGGCGGATATGCGCGCGACTGGCCAGGTGAAGGTGACGGGGCTCAGCACCGAGCCGCAGCTGACCGGTCGGCTTGACGTCGCTGCCTTCGATGCCCGTGACCTGCTGCGTGACATCGGCCAGCAATTGCCGGAGATGGCAGACCCCGGTGCGCTCTCGAGTGTGGCGCTGTCGGCCAACCTCAAGGGCGGTGCGAGCAGCATCATGTTCAACGACCTGCAGTTGGCGCTGGACGGCTTTGCGCTAAACGGCTCGCTGGGCGTCGCTGACTTCGAGCGTCAGGCGCTGCGCTTTGACCTGAGTGGCGACAACCTCAATCTGGATAACTACCTGCCGCCGCGCGAGGCGGGTGAGAGCACTGGTGCTGCTGCCGGCTCCGGTGGCAGCCGCTCACAGTCGGCGCCGGAGGAGTGGAGCGATGAAGCGCTGCTGCCACTGGATGTGCTGGCGAGCCTGGACGTGGACGGCAAGCTGGCGCTGCAGCAAGTCACCCTGACCGGGCAAAATATCAAGCCGTTCAGTGTGGCAGTAAAGGCGCGTGACGGCCTGGTACGGCTGACGCAGCTCGATGGCGGCATCTTCGGTGGCACCTTCGCGGCCAGTGGCAGTATCGACACCCGCAAGACGCCGGTCAGCAATGCGCTGAAAGCGCAGCTCAAGGGGATTGATTCGGCGGCCGCGCAGCAGGCTTATGATGTGCCGCAGCAGGTTCGCGGCCTGATGGATCTGAATCTGGATGTCACCGCTGGCGGCAACAGCCTGCGTCGCTGGATGAACAGCCTGAACGGCTCGGCCAACTTCAAGGTAGATGATGGCGCGCTGCTCGGCGTGAATCTGGAGCAGCAGGTTTGTCGCGCTATTGCACTGGCCAATCGTAAGTCCTTGAGCGCCGAGCACGGCAGTGAAGACACCCCCTTCGAACAGCTCAGCGGCAGCTTTACCATGCGCAACGGTGTGGTCAGCAACCGGGATCTGGTCGCGGATTTGCCCGGCCTGTATGGCAAGGGCAAGGGCGAGATCAATCTGCCCGACCAGCGTTTGGACTATCGCCTGGGGCTGTTGCTGGAAGGGGATCGCAGCGAGATGCCGGACGAGGCCTGCCAGGTTAATGAGCGCTATGCCGATATCGAGTGGCCGATTCGTTGCAATGGCTATCTGCATAACGCCGGCAGCAGCTGTGGTGTGGATACCGAGGGTGTGGGCAAGATCGCCGGCAAACTGGTGGGTAACGAAGTGCAGCGCAAACTGGAAGAGCGCATTGACGATTCTCTCGGCGACAAGGCACCGGAACTGCGTGACGCCATCAAAGGGCTGTTTTCACGGTGATACCTGAGGTTTTTGCCCAGCGCGTGCTGGACTGGTATGACGAGCATGGGCGGCACGACCTGCCCTGGCAGCAGGATATGACCCCCTATCGGGTCTGGGTGTCTGAGATCATGCTGCAGCAGACGCAGGTGGCCACGGTCATTCCCTACTATCTGCGTTTCATGCAGGAACTGCCGAGCGTTGAGGCGCTGGCGGCGGCTGACGAGGATCAGGTGCTGCACCTGTGGACCGGGCTGGGTTATTACAGCCGAGCGCGCAATCTGCACAAGGCTGCCAGGCTGGTTGTCAGTCAGCTCGGCGGCGAGTTTCCGCGCAGTGTCGAGGGGCTGTGCGCGCTGCCGGGCATTGGTCGTTCCACTGCGGGCGCGGTGGCATCGCTCAGCATGGGCATTCGTGCACCGATCCTGGATGGCAACGTCAAGCGGGTGCTGACCCGCTTCGAGGCGGTCGACGGCTGGCCCGGCGAGAAGGCGGTACATGACCGTTTGTGGCGCATGGCCGAGTCGCTCACGCCCCAAAACAGGGTGGCCCACTACACCCAGGCGATGATGGACCTCGGCGCGACCCTGTGTACCCGCAGCAATCCATCCTGTCTGCTCTGCCCGCTGCGAGAGGGCTGCAAGGCCCGCGCGCTGGGCGAACCGAAGCGCTTTCCGGCATCGAGGCCGCGCAAGGTATTGCCGGTGCGCAGCTGCGTGATGCCGCTGCTGATAAATGAGGAGGGCGCCGTCTGGTTGCAGCGCCGGCCGTCCAGCGGCCTCTGGGGCGGGCTCTGGTGTCCGCCGCAACTGGATGCCGAAGACGAGCTGGTCGACCTGCTCGGCCGCTTGCAGATGGCTGCGCATGAGCGCGAGGCGCTGGCGCCCCTGCGGCATACCTTCAGCCACTTTCATCTGGACATTCAGCCCCTGCTGCTGCGAGTCTCGGTGCGCCCTGCCGTGGCCGAATCCGGGCAGGTCTGGTATAACCTGCGGCACCCTGAATCGCTGGGTCTGGCGGCTCCCGTGAAGAAGTTGCTGCGCCAGATCGAAGCGCGAGTTCCGTCACTGGCCTGAGAGGAGTTTGTCGATGACACGCATGGTGATGTGCCGCAAGTACAAGAAGGAGCTGCCGGGGCTGGACCGACCACCCTATCCGGGCCCGAAGGGGCAGGCGGTTTTTAACGAAGTGTCGCGCAAGGCTTGGGATGAGTGGCAAAAGCACCAGACCATGCTGATCAACGAGCGCCGTCTGAACATGATGGATCCCGAGGATCGCCGCTTCATCCAGCAGGAAATGGACAAGTTCCTGGCCGGTGAAGAGTACGCGCAGGCCGAGGGTTACGTTCCTCCCAGCGAGTAATTTGCCGGTAAGCAGCTGAAAAAATGGAAAATATTTTCCAGGGTGCTTGACAGGTCGAGGCGCAATCTATTTAATGGCGCCCACGTTGCCCGGGTAGCTCAGTTGGTAGAGCAGGGGATTGAAAATCCCCGTGTCGGCGGTTCGATTCCGTCCCCGGGCACCATACATTTAAGCCCCTGATTCCTAACGGTTTCGGGGGTTTTTTGTATCTGGGCTGCCTTAACCCCTTCCGATTTGCGTACACCGGGAGGGTACACCAGATGGTTTTGGCGATGAGTAGACCGCACAAGGATAGGCGTGGCGTTTACTGGCTACGCCGGAAGGTTCCCGCAGAGCTTCGGCCCATCATTGGGCGTACCGAATACAAACGCTCCCTATCGACCCGTGACCCTGAAGAGGCTGCGCGGCGTTTCCCTGCTGCATACCAAGAGTCCGTCGAGCGGTTCGCCTTGGCCCGTGCTCAGCTTGCAGGCAACAGCCTCCTCAATGCTGCAGACGTGGAGCAGCTCGCCTCCCGGTGGTTTACCGAAGAACACGCCAAGATGCGCCGCAGTGGTGCCTTCACTGATTACCTGCTGGAGTGCCGTGGTGTGTCCGGCTCCGATGCAGAGGATGGTGAGGGAGTGGCTTCCTACTGGGACAGCATGCACAGCGTCTTCAGTGACCTGACAGAAGCAGCCATTGCTGACGTTGTCCTCCCCTTCGTTGAAGCTGCCCTGTCAGCGCATAGCCTGCCCATGCCCCCTGCAGGTACGCCGCTACGTTCTCAACTGCTGGAAGCCTTCAGGGATAAGCTGTTGCTGCTGTCGGACTGGGCCTATGCTCAGGCTCACGCACAGGGCAGATACATTGCTGCACCTCCTGTCGCTCCCCGTGAGCCTCTCTCAGTTGAGCAGGCCCGAAAGCAGGAGCAGGACGCTGCAGCCAACCGTCCCATCTCTGAGGTTCTCAAGGCGTGGGCTGAGGCCAAGCGTCTGGACGATGGCGACGACCGCAGCACGGCCAAGACCATCGCTGAGTTTGAGACTGTGATAGGTCGCTTCATTGAGCTGCACGGTGACATGCCAGTGACCAGCATCACCCGGGCGACCTGCCAAGAGTTCCGGGCCTCTCTCGCCAAGATTCCCACCAGTGGCAAGGGCATCCGCTCGCTGTCTGTGGCTCAGGCAATCGCAAGAGGTGAGGCTGAAGGGTTACCGCTGCCGGGGATTGCAACCGTGCGCAAGCAGCTCAAGGTGCTCTCAACGGTTCTGCATTTTGCCCGTGAGCGTCTGGGCCTGATTCAGGAAGAGCCAGTGTCTGCCTCTGGCTTGCTGCGTACCCTGGCTAAGTCTGTGAAGAAGTCCGAGACCCGCTCACAGGACGAGAAGGGATACAGCCGCAAGGAGCTGCAGCGCATCTTCAGCAGCCCGCTCTTCCGTGGGCAGTGGTCGCCCCCTCGTGCTGACTATGGGCAGGCTCTGTACTGGTTGCCGTTGCTGATGGCATACACCGGTGCCCGCCGGGAAGAGATGGCGCAGTTGCTGGTGTCTGATGTCTGTTACGACGAAGAGGCCGACTGCTGGTATCTGGACATTCGCCCGGGGGCAGGCAAGACGCTGAAGACCTACAGCAGCTTCCGCAAGGTGCCGTTGCATCCTGACCTGCTGGCGCTGGGATTCATCGACTACCGTAACAGCCTGCCTGCTGATGGGCGTCTGTTCCCGAAGCTGACCCTGCACCCGGTGGACGGTTACGGCCATGCTGTGGGCAAGACGTGGAGCGGATACCTTGATGATGTGGTGGGGCTGGAGACTGCTGCCTCTCCTTCGCATGGCTTCCGGCATTCGTTCAAGACCTTGTGCCGAGACGTCGGGATTGATGAGCGGTTGGCCGACTGGTTGACCGGGCATGCTCCTGCAAACGTCGGTGCAACCTATGGGCATTACCCGATGCGGAGGCTGTACGAGGAAGTGCAGAAGCTCCCGAGTCTGGCCCGTATGGCTGGTCTACTGGAGGGCTGAAGAAATGGCAGCGGCGGTATGACCTGGTGCTTTGTGCTGTGCTAGCCTTTAGCTTCAGCCGCTTAGGGACAAGGAGCGCTAAATGAGAATTAAGCAGTTATTTTTAAGCTGCGCCGCGTTGTTTTTCATTAGGGAAACGCTGCACAAATCAGCCCTCTGCCTGATTACGCAGCCCTGAGTATAATCACCAGACACTGCCACTACCTCAGCCAAGCCACCCGATGAAGCAGATCACCTTCGCCCAAGCCGAGCATCAGAACAAGAAAAAGGTTACCCGCCGGGAACGCTTCCTGGCTGAGATGAATGTACTGGTGCCCTGGCAGCGCCTGCTGGATGCCCTGTCGCCCTCATATTACCCAGACGCTGCCGGCAAGCGTGGCCGTCCACCGACTCCGCTAGACCGGATGCTGCGAATCTACTTCCTGCAGCAGTGGTACGGCCTGGCTGATGAAGCCCTTGAGGATGCGATTTACGACAGTCAGGCGATGCGTGATTTCGTTGGTATCGATCTCTCCATCGAAAGCGTACCGGATGCCACAACACTGCTGCGTTTCCGCCACCTGCTGGAAAGACATTCGCTGACGCAGCGGATCTTCGAAGAGATCAACGCCAGTCTGGCAGAACGTGGTTTGTTCATGCGCGAAGGGACCATTGTCGATGCCACCATCATTGCCGCTGCACCTTCTACCAAGAACAAGGCCAAGCAGCGTGATCCGGCGATGAAGCAGACACGCAAAGGCAACCAGTGGTATTTCGGCATGAAAGCCCATATCGGTGTCGATGCAGCCACCGGTCTGACGCACAGCCTGGTGGCGACCTCGGCCAACCAGGCGGACATCACGGTAGCCGAGCAGCTATTGCGTGACGACAAGGAACCGATCTATGCCGATGCCGGTTACACGGGTCTGGGCAAGCGCCTTTGTGGGGATGATGACACGCTCCCTCCGCTGCGGATTGCTGCACGGCGCAGCACCATCAAGAAAATGGAAGATGGCCCGGAGAAGCAGATATTGCAACGCATTGAGCACTGCAAGGCGAGCATCCGCGCCAAGGTGGAACACCCGTTCCATGTGATCAAGAATCTGTTTGGTCACCGCAAGGTGCGCTACCGGGGCATGGAGAAGAATCAGGCCCAGCTGTTCAGTCTGTTTGCACTGGCCAATCTGGTGTTGGCCAAGCGGTGTTATGCGGTGACAGACGGGGTTATTGCGTCTTGAACTCCGGTAGTCGGGTGGAAATAGGCCAAAATGGCCAGAGTTGAAGGCGATTTGCGGAGCAATGTCGCCAAGAACAGGTTCGCTGCATCAAAAATTCAGTTGATCGACACCGGTAATGCGCAAATCTGAATTGATCAGCGATTCC
>Ga0209081_1000014_pt1 | contig 151575 bp, 138 predicted proteins | sample GOMGulsemesocosm_4_FD_184636 | JGI IMG/M metagenome (GOLD analysis project Ga0209081, IMG submission 184636) | Methane-oxidizing microbial communities from mesocosms in the Gulf of Mexico - GOM15B Gulf of Mexico (SPAdes) (version 2) | ecosystem: Environmental > Aquatic > Marine > Cold seeps... | reverse complement strand
TTGAAAGAATCGATATTCCAGAAACCGACGAAGAGTATAGATTAATGTTGGTAATTTATCCTCCAGGAAACCTAGGGCGCCCGCATATGCATCCTGTAGCTGGTCTCAATTATATTATTTCAGGTACTGCAGAATCCAAATATGAAGGGGAAGAAATAATCACCTATAATGCTGGAGACTCTTACACTGACCCATCAAACAAGAAACACTTAATTTTTAGAAACGCCAGCCAGATGGAAGAGTTACGTTTTTTAGTAGCATATAGAGTTAAAAAATCTGGCGTTTTTGCGATACCATTAAACTAATGCAAGTAGGAAATGAATGACTGAGTGGTTTTTAATACCTACCTGAAAGCAGCTCAAAAATCTATTGATGTTAATGTCAGCTAAGGTATCTTTGCTGACATTATTGGATCGTTGACGAGTTACAAAATTTTTCTCAGGTGTAAATTAAATGTTAAATTTTCTCATCGTGTGACGCATTTCTCATTATTTATGACGATCCACACACGCCGTAAAACGAACATAAATCGACCAGATCAAAATAAATAGAGTTTTTATACTATTTCTCTTTACAATTATAGAGTGCTTACTCTATAATTGCTTTGTTCCTAACGAACGCTTATTGTAATAATTTTTATTCTAGCTTCCCCATAGCTAATATGCCGATGACTTTTCTTATTAGAAATATCATCGGTTTTTTTATGGGTAATATTTCACTTTACTTAAATAAAATCCTCTTATATTTTGTTAGGCATTCAACTTTAAAAAGTCGCCATCAATGATCAACAAGTGCACACCATGTTCAGTAATTGAACGATGAGAGCTTAAATCGTCAGAAACAATGTACGACATACCCTGACTTAACGTTGATGTTGTTCCATCTTTAAGTTCGTTTAGTATCTCACCTTGTAGGCAATACACTATGTGACCTTTTTCACACCAGTGATCGGCTTTATAATTTTTGGAATACTCTACGTACCTGACACGCAAACCTGAAAATTGCATAGTTTGCCAATAGGCAGTGCCTGTTTCTCCCTTATGCTCAGTGCGTGGCACATTTTTCCAGTCTATTGTTTGAAAGGGGATATTTGAATTTTTCATTATCGCTCTCGTTTAAATAATTAATGATACAGACTACTCACTTGGTATTGATGTGCCGTGACTAAAGCTGAAAATAAGCTTTGATTTCAGCTTCAGTCATTTCCTTAGTTTGATTGGAAAAACAATAATAATCAGGACGTTTATCACTAAAGTACTGGGTAGTCATGGCCAAATTATTAATTTTTGAAAATAGGCCAACTGGCATATTATAACCACCATTTTCATTTAACTTGTAGAATAAATGTGTGCCACAAGTAGCGCAAAAACCTCTCGTTGCCCAAGGTGATGAAGCATATTCTTTGATATTATCAGCACCTTTAATGTCCACTTCTGCTCCGCATTGAACAGCAAAAAAAGGGCCTCCTCCCCAGTTTCTACACGTATCACAATGGCACACGGTGAACTTAGGATTTACATGGGGTGCGTTTATTTTGACACTGCCACATAGGCAACTTGCTTTGTTTACAATTAACTCTGACATACGGGGTTACTCTTAAGTTTTGTGTAAAGATACGGTTTTAATGGAATAAAAATTGTTGGTTATGCGAGGATCCCAGAAATCCCTTTGCATACTAACGCCGCAATAAGCGATGAATGATCATTGTAAACTCTACACTATTAAGTAGTTATAAAATGTTAAAACGCGAATATTCTTTTAAGCAGTTTTCGTTCAAATTAATAAATAATTCATGGGAAAAACATATCGTTAACAAATCATTGCTTAAATTATGTTCTTCTTAACCGTAATGAGAACACGATGAAACCAGCATAAATAAAAATACAATCTTGCCAATACCCCTTTCTGGAGTCATGACATCAAAACTGGACACCTACCTTAATAGCCCCCTATCGCGCCGTTTCTGATGCAGAGACTAACGAGCTAATTATTCCCGAAACTACTATCTATTTAAAAGAACATGTTACCTTGAGTTGGTTAACAGGCAACGACACTGAATCTGATATTTTAATTATTAGTGGTGCGCAAAACCAAACGGGTATGTACTAAAATTCCTACGCTGGAGAAAAAGATATTACTGTGGGTTCGGGCTTAGCATTCTCACAAACCGATGATTTGGCTAAAACAGCGGTAACAATACCTGCAGCGGCGAATAAATCATGGAATATTAGTGCTGCCACTTCAGACACCTACACCGCGCAATTTATTAGTGCGGATAGCCTTGATGAAAATACCGTCAATTTAGCACATAAAATAGACGGCAACTGGCAAGCAATCACCAGCCCGGAATGTATCATTGAGTTGCCGTGGTCTGACACTATGTTCGACAAGAAACCTTCTCTCATTACTGTCATAACCTCAGGTTATACTTTTAGCTTTAATGCCATTAGTGTCGCATTATCACCATAACTTGAACAAATTATCGCATTAGGTATTTCTGAAAAACCAAACTTAGCCCAGAACTCAGCTGAATTTTGCACCGCTACTAATAATATTTTAGTAAAGCCCTGAGCCTTGGCATGCTCTATTAGGTTGTCGACTAATTTTCTAGCGATACCTTTACCTCTGGCCTCATGGGCTAATGCTAAATCATGTAGATAGAGATTTACACTCGTCGTTATCGGCGAGTTTTCATGTAATTTGGGTGGTGTTTCACTCGCCCACGGATGCGCCAATAAGTAAGCTATTACCACATTTTCATGGTTTAAATAGACGGCACAAGTGTTAGGTGATGAAAGCCACTTACTTTTAAGTACATTTACGTCTTCAGGTGGAAGCTCTGTATAAGCTTCTTCTTGAACCTTTAGAATTTCATGCCACGAATTTTCAGTGATTAGACTAATAGACATTATTGAACCTTATGAGACATGGTGCTCGTTTCATTCCTATTTAATTCCTGCTTATGCGTTAACTCGGTTTACTGCACCTTGCATCAAACGATCAGTTTTTACAATTGCACGAGTGTGAGTACCGCTACCTGCTAAACCACCTTGGTCATATAATTCAACTTCAAACGCGTGTAGCTTGCTTTCAATACCTGTATATGTGGCAACCGCTTTAACCTCGGTATTGTTTGGTGTCGCAGCGAGGTGAGTTACATTCACTTTTACCCCCACAGACAACTCGTCTTGAGATAATAAAGGCTTCATTAGACGCGCAGCGGCAAGTTCCATCAATGCTATCATTCTTGAGGTGGCGTAAACAGCCGGAAAGTCATCCTGTGGATCAAAAGATAATTCTTTCGCCAAATCGCTTGCTTGCACTTGGTAACACAACTCTAATTTATTGCCAATTTCCATAACATACCCCTGTAATATGGTTGAGCAACAGCCAACCATCATCATTATTTAGTCACTTTTATATCCTATAACAATATCCCACAATATAAGCGCATGAGAAACCATCAAGCCCATTATTTAAAAAATATTCATTATGTTTCTCACCTCTATTAGTTTTCCATAAATACTATTGCAAATAACAATCGTTTACATTAAGATTTGTGCCGATTTTACTTAATGAGAAGCATGGAATGAAAAAGCATAAAACTAAATTGAGTATACTGGCTATACTCATAACACAAAGTGTTAACGTACAAGCACTTACACAAATTGATACCATCAATAAAATTTCAGTTAATAACAATGATAATGATATTGAACGTATCGTTATTACGGGCAGCCGAATTGTTGAAAGTATTGATGAGGTTCCTGCTTCTATCACCATCATTAATCGCCAGCAAATTGAAGCACAACTTAAAGTATCCTCTGAATTACAAACATTATTGGCTACCTTAGTGCCAGGTTTAGCGCCAAGTACTGGCACATCTAGTAACTCAAGCCAAACATTACGCGGCAGATCGCCCTTGGTTATGATTGACGGGGTGCCACAATCTACGCCTTTACGGAATGGGGCTTTAGGCATTAGAACCATAGATGCTAACTCAATAGAACGTATCGAAGTCATCAAAGGTGCTACTTCCATTTATGGTAATGGCGCGGCTGGCGGCATCATCAACTACATTACTAAAAAAGCCGATAGTGACAGTAAGTTGAGTGGAAAAGTAAGCTTATCAAGTCGATTTAGTGCGGTAAAACTCGAAGACAGTGCTGGTCAACGCGTTGAAGGCATGATCAACGGTAAAATAGATAATTTTAGTTATGTAGCCAGTGCCAGTTATGAAGACAATGGTGTGCAAAGAGATGCTGATGGCGACATTATTGGCCTGACATATGGTTTGTCAGAAGCGACCATGCAAAACTACTTCACTAAGTTAGGCTACCAATTCAATGACGACATTTCTGTGCAATTTGTCTACAACTATTATGAATCAAAACAAGAGAGTGATCTTATTGATGTGGTGGGTAGTGTTAACACGGGCGTTAAAACTTATGCGATACAAGCGCCTGCAGGCACTTCGGCATTTGGTGAGCCACAAGGGCCAAATAACCATAATATGATGTTTAAATATACCGATGAGGCATTATTTGAAAATACCCAATTAGTGATTGATGCGTACGCACAAGAAGTAGAAAACATCTTCTTCTTTTCACCGTCTTTAGCTAATTTAGACGAAGGCTATATTGGCGGTCAATCATTGATCAAATCAGATAAAAAAGGCCTACGCATTACCTTAAATAGCCAATTCGAATGGGATAATGTCGAAGCAACTTTTATTTACGGTATCGATGCCCTGAATGATGTTACCTCTCAACCGCTTGTTGATGGTCGAGTATGGGTGCCAGAAATGGATATGGAAAATTTAGCGGGTTTTGTGCAAAGTAAATGGGTGATTAATGATGATTTAATTATTAAGGTCGGTGTTAGGCGTGAAGATATTGACTTAGATGTGCAAGATTATCGTACCTTAAAGTTGTGTAGAACACCTGAAACTTGCTCGGTGCCTGTTGATGTTACTGGCGATTTGTTAAATTACCGCGCCACGACTTACAACGTTGGTATTCGATATAATCTCGCTGACTTTTTCCAGCCATTCGCCAGCTATTCTCAAGGCTCTGATATCTCAGATATTGGTCGATTACTGCGTACCGCCACAGTCACCGATATTGCCCTAATACAAACAGAAGCTTCGATTATAGATAACTATGAAGTGGGTTTTACCAGTGAAATTGACAAACTACGCATAGAGTTTTCTGCCTATCGAAGCACATCGGAATTAGGAACGACGAATACTTACGATCCAGTGACGGGTGTTTATGTGCCAGTGAGAGCGCCGCAAGAAATATACGGATTTGAAGCGCTTGCGCTGTATAACCTAAGTGACAGTCTTGACATCACAGCGACTTATGCTTGGGTTGAAGGTAAAGATACTGAAAAAGATGTTTATTTAGGAGCAAAGCAAATTAGCGCCCCTAAAGCTACGATTAATGTGAATTGGCAACCCCTTGATAATGCTAACGTGTCGTTAACTTATTTACATGTAGGAGATCGTGATAAATTTAATACTGTTGACGGTGAGCATGTTGGTGATAAAGGCCCTATTGATAGTTACCATATTTTCAATGTCAGTGGTAACTACGAGTTTAATCAAGGTTGGTCAGCTTTTATCGGTGTTGAGAATCTATTTAACCAAGATTATTATCCAGCCAAATCACAAGCCTATACATATAAAGGCTATAACGTGAAAGGCTTAGGTGCTACGGTAAATATGGGGGCAACTTACCAGTTTTAGCGGGCTGCTTAGCTAGTTAATCACAATTTGAATTGTTTACTTTAGCTATCTACTGCGACTATCCACTTTGACTCTTCAACAAGCAAAACTAAAATGAGTGTTGCTTGTTGAATTGAGAGTAAAATTACTCTTCTATAGAGGCTATCTCTTCAATATCATCTTGCCTAAACCAATCACAAATTATGGTATCAGCTTGCTCTGCGCCGGTACGTTTCAGTGAAGAGAATGCTTGCACTCTAATGTCGGCATTGAGCGATGTTAATGCTTTTTTAACTTTCAGTACTTCAGCGCTACGTTTACCCTGGGATAACTTATCGCATTTGGTTAATAACGTTAAAACGGGTAGTTCGCTATCGGCAGCCCACTGAATTAAATCCATATCGAGATCTTTTAATGGGTGACGAATATCCATTAACACCACTAAACCTTTTAGGCTTTGACGTTTTTCTAAATATTCACCTAGGGCTTTTTGCCATTTCTTCTTCATTTCTAAAGGGACTTTGGCAAAACCATAACCGGGTAAGTCAATTAAGCGTTTATTGTTGCCAATCTCAAAAACATTAATCAGCTGAGTACGACCCGGAGTTTTACTGGTGCGCGCTAAGCTTCTTTGATTGGTTAACGTATTTAAAGCACTTGATTTTCCAGCATTTGAGCGGCCAGCAAAGGCAACTTCAATGCCACTGTCTTCTGGTAATTTGCGAATATCTGGCGCACTGATGGTAAAAGTGGCTTTACTTAAATGAACTTTTGTTGAAGACAAGGGCTTAACTCGATTAATGTAAAAATAATAAATAAAGAAGCATTATAACGTTTTCTGTTGGATTTTTATTTAAAAAAATGAATAAATGGGTGAAATACCGTGTTTTTCAAGGAATTTTTTGGTTGATGTTGTTACACCTAGTCTATATTAGTGTAAAATGCCGTCGCTTATACATCAAAAAATTTACATCATTAACTAGAATCAGAGAGCAACTTAATGAAAAAAATAATATTTTCACTATTGTTAGTGCTGGGCGCTATAAATACTGCTAATGCAGTAGAAGGCGATGCTCAAGCGGGTAAAGAAAAATCAAGCGTATGTGGTGCTTGTCATGGTGCTACCGGTATCAATCCTAACCCAACTTATCCTGATTTGGCTGGTCAACACGCCGCTTATATCACTAAGCAATTGGCTGATTTTAAATCTGGCGCTCGAAACGATATGCTGATGGCGCCTATGGCTGCAAACTTATCTGAGCAAGATATGGCTGATTTAGCTGCATATTTTTCTAGCCAAAAACGTGCTAGTGAGCGTGTCGAGACGGTAGAAAATAACGCAACCCCTGCTACTGCTGCGACCACTGGCAGCGTAAACATTGTTACTTCAACGCCCGCTAAAGCTATTTATGCTGGCGATGTCAAAGCGGGTCAAGAAAAATCAGCGATGTGTGTTGCTTGTCATGGTGCTGATGGTAATAGCTTAGTCGCTATTTATCCTAAATTAGCGGGTCAAAGTGCTAGTTATCTTGCTAAGCAATTGGCTGATTTTAAATCGGGTGCACGTAAAGACCCTGTTATGGTTGGTATGGTTGCCGCATTATCTGAAAAAGATATGCAGGACCTAGGCGCTTTCTTTGCCGTGCAAACACCAACAGCAGGTGTTGGGACAGCAAGCAATGTTGGTCAGAAATTATATTTTGGCGGTGATGCTGAAAAAGGTATTACTGCTTGTGTAGCTTGCCACGGTGTTAACGGCAAAGGCATGGCACAAGCTGGTTTCCCTGCTCTTGCTGGCCAAAATGCAGCTTACTTGAACAAACAAATTGCCAGTTTTCGTGATGGTAGTCGCGGCAATGACAGAAATGATATGATGCGCAATATAGCCATTAAATTATCAGACCATGATATTGATGAGTTAGTGAAGTATATGTCGTCACTTAAATAATCGGCTATATATACTAACTTGATGAAAGCAGCGTTTATCGCTGCTTTTTCGTTTTTAGAATGCTATAAATAAAGAATAAATTTTCTCTCTACTGCTTAAGTGATCGTTCCGTGACCCAGGATAAACAATTAATCGCTTGCCAACAGTGTGATGCTCTTTATGACAAACCTGAATTAAGGCAAGGGCAAAGCGCAAAGTGCCTACGTTGTGGCAGCACTATGGTTGAATATAAAGTCGACTCCATTGAGCGCAGCTTTAACTGGTCGTTGGCGGGAATATTGCTGCTAGTGCCCGCTATTTTATTGCCAATTATGGGCGTTACTTTAGCTGGGCAATATCACCATGCCTCATTACTTGATTGCATTTTAGTGCTTATTGAACGTAAATTTTTTATGATCGCTATGCTGGTATTTTTGTTTGCTATTGCCGTACCTATTGTGCGTTTATTTGGTGCTTTTTATATTACCTACAGCTTTAAATTTAATAAGTTAAAGCCTTCACTATTACATTTTTTCCGTGCTTTTCATCATTTAGATCATTGGGCAATGCTGAACGTTTTTATGTTGGGTATTGTGGTGTCTATGTATAAATTACTTGATGATACTGAACTGTCGTTAAACATGGGCTTGTTAGCTTTTATTTTTTGGCTTATTAGTTCAACCATGGCAGCGAGTGCTTTAGACCAAGATTATATTTGGCAAAAACTGGAGGACGAGTTTGTCGATTAATACCGCGAAAGAATATAACCTAGCACTTTGTCCTCAATGTCATAAATTGAACAGCTTGTCAGATAAACCTGCTAAGCGCGCTAAAATACAGTGCCAGCGTTGCCACGGTTTTTTTTATCAACGTAAACCCTATAGTTTACAGTATACTTTAGCGTGGAATGTCGCGGCACTCATAGCCTTTATTCCCGCTAACCTTTACCCTATTATGATTATATATTCATTAGGTATTGGTGAGCCATCAACCATACTTTCAGGTATTGGTCAGTTTGTCGATGAAGGCTTATATCCTATAGCGGTTATTATTTTTACCGCGAGTATTATTGTGCCATTGCTGAAGATTATAGGCTTGTTTCTCTTGGTGTATCGGGTGCATACTGGCGTACGTTTACGCCCCGACAAACATAGTAAGTTTTACCATCTGCTAGAGTTTTTAGGGCCTTGGTCAATGCTTGATGTTTTTGTGGTGGCCTTATTGGTAGCGGTGGTTGAATTGGGTTTTGTCACGTCAATTGCCGCAGGGCCGGCGATAAATTATTTTACCTTAACGGTAATTTTTACCATGATAGCGGCAAACAGCTTTGATCCTAGGCTTTTATGGGATAAAAAACAAAATAACGAATAAATTTGCGTTTATTCAGCTTAAAAAGTATTACCACAGAGAACACAGAGGCAGGTTAGACCTAAGTGACCTACATCCATGTAGGGCCTGTTACGCACTACACCGAGCCTACACAAAGATAATAAAACCTCTGTGTAGGCTCGAAGAGCCCTCTGCGAAGCATTGCGGCTCGGTGGTGAATAGTTAAAAGTTTATAGGCTAAGGAAAAGAATGACTATTGATAACTCATCGAATAAAAAGGAATTGAAAAGCAATGCAACTGCTGCTGAGGTTGTAGCTCGTCAGGGCATTTCAATTGTTTGGTTTGTGCCTTTTATCGCCTTGATTTTTGGTGCTTGGTTAGGCATTAAGGCATTATCAGAACAAGGCACTTTTATTACTATTGAATTTGACAATGGTGCGGGCATAGTCCCGAAAAAAACGGAAATACGCTATAAAGGCCTAGTCACAGGTATGGTGAATAAAGTTGTGCCCTCGGACGATTTACAGTCGGTTATTGCTGAAGTTGAAATGTCTAAATCTTTCGCGGATTACTTGACTGTTAATACCCAGTTTTGGTTAGTGAGTGCTGATATTTCCTTACAAGGTGTTTCTGGTTTAGATACGTTATTGTCAGGGAGTTATATTAATATTATTCCAGATACTAATGATGATGCTGAAAGCCAAGATCGTTTTGTTGCTTTAAACGAAGCACCAAAACTCGATATGAGCACACCTGGGCTACATCTTATTTTACAAACCAAGGTACTAGGCTCGGTGAGTGAAAACTCTCCCATTACCTTTAAACAGATCCCTATTGGTTATGTGACTGGCTATCATTATGTTGAAGCAAATCAAGCAATCAATATTAATATTTTTATAGAGCAAGAATACGCACATTTAATTAAAGAAAACTCTCTTTTTTGGGATACTAGTGGTGTGCAAGTGACCGCTTCCATATCCGGCGGAGTGAAAATTAACACTGACTCTTTAGCTTCTATTATTGGCGGCGGTATTGCTGTTGATACATTAAGCTATCAAGACAAGTTAGCCACCGCTAAAAATGGTGCCACCTATTCTTTGCATGCTGACTTTCAATCAGCAGAAATGGGTCATGAAATAGAGCTTACTTTAGATTGGCATTCGGGCATTGATCACAATGCTGCCATTCTATATCAAGGTTTAACCATAGGCACGATAAGCTCTTTTAGTAAAATAGATCCTAAAGCGCGAAAAATTATCGCTAAAGCAAAAGTTAATCCGCGTGTAGCACCTTACTTAACCGAGCAATCGCAGTTTTATGTGGTTTCGCCACACATAGATCTTACGGGGATTTCGAATGCCAAAACACTGCTAACAGGTACTTACATCAGTATGCGACCTTCATTACAAGGTATACCAACTGACAAGTTTTCTGTTTTTAATACTAAGCCACCATACCGATACACTGAGCCCGGTTTACATCTCATTATAGAAACCAATGATCGAAATTCGTTGCGGGTGGGCAGCAATATATATTTTAAGCAGCAAATTGTCGGCAGTGTACAAGCGGTTGAAACAGTTGGCGCCGAGCAACATTTAATTCATATTCATATTCAAGATGAATTCCAACATTATGTGGCCGCCACGAGTCATTTTTATAACAATTCAGGGTTGAAAATAAAGGCAAATCTTCAGGGCGTTAATATTGAAGCGCAATCGCTACAAAGCATATTAACGGGGGGGATTTCGTTTGTTAATCTTGATACTGAAACATCAGCTAACGATGTCGCTAATGGCGATAGGTTCAATTTATATGCTAACCAAAAGTTAGCTAGGCAACGTACTCATTTTACTTTAGTTATTGCCGCAAGTGAGCAAATTAATACTAATACTCGCGTGTTACACCGCGGAGAAGAAATTGGTGCTATTCATAATATTGAAATACAAGGAGACAAAAGTAAGCTCTACCTTGGTTTGTTACCTGAGTATAAATCTATATTACGAGAGGGCACTCAGTTTTGGCTAGCCAAACCTAACTTAAGTTTATCTGGCGCAACCGACACCGATGCCTTATTAGGAGGTGCTTACATTACCTTTAATCTTAATAAAGAAAATAAAGTCATGAAAACTGATTTTGTTTTATTAACCATGCCACCCGCTAAACATGCCAGTGCCTCGGGTTTACAATTAAGCCTGATCACTAATAGTGCGAATGTGGCTAGTGCCGGTAGCAGTGTCAGTTATCGGGGCGTTGTTGTTGGACAAGTGGATAATGTCACCTTAGATAAAGCGGCCGATAAAGTACGTATTAATATCACTATTGATGATGAACACAAGTCGTTAATAAAAGCAGATTCGCGTTTTTATAATGCCAGTGGTGTTATGCTGAGTGGCGGTTTAGGCGATTTTGTTGTTAAAACTGAATCGTTAGACACTATTTTACGCGGTGGCATTAGCTTTTATAATCCGAGTGCTATTAAGCCGCCGCAAGCAAAGGTTAAAGAGCTAGACAGTTTTACCTTATTTGAGCATTTTGAGCATGCAGAAAATGCTGGCTTAGCGATTAGTATTCACTTTAATGGCTATGCGGGGTTGAAAGTAAACACTAAAGTTGTCTATCAAGAGCAAGAGTTAGGTACAGTGACCCGACTAATTTTTAATGATGATGAGGTCGGCGTTACCGCCTTAGTATTGTTAAATGATCTAGGGGCAAAATATGCCAAGCAAGGGGTTAAATTTTGGGTCATAGAGCCTGAGTTTGGCTTGGTTGGTTCCAAAAATGTTGCTTCGTTACTTGAAGGAGCCTTCATTGGCTTATTGCCGAGTACATTGCCTAGTGCATCTAAGGGGGAACAACAAACCGTGTTTGAAGCGCTTGAACTACCACCCACTATTAAGCAACGTCCCTTTGGTTTAAATATTAAATTAACAGCCTCACGTCTAGGCTCGGTGCGTGTGGGTAACCCTGTGCTATACCGTCAGGTAAAAGTGGGTGAAGTGATTGGTATTGATCTCTCTGTAAATGCCGACAAAGTTGATATTTTTATTAATATTGCCAAACGTTACGTACCACTCGTCAATAGCGGTAGTAAGTTTTGGAATACCAGTGGTATCAACATTGAAGCAGGTATTTTCTCTGGAGTGAATATTGACTCTGAATCTATCGAAACCCTAATTGCTGGCGGCATTGCCTTCGCCACCCCTGAGCTTGCCGAGTCTGAAAGTCAAGAGAGGGTGACAAGCTTTACTTTGCATCAAGATGTTGATGATGATTGGCTTGAATGGCAAGCTAAAATTGCTATCGGCCAGTAAACTTGCACCGTACCTTAGTTTATTTGGTATAAGACAAACTAATGAGTTGCTTGAGCTTTTCAACGGCCAGCTCAGGCTGCTCTGCTTCAGTAATGGCGGTTACTACGGCAATACTATCAACGTCTGTTGCCAACACTTGTGATGCTCGTGCTAGGTTAATACCGCCAATGGCTACCACGGGAATATAAGCGTTATCATCATGAGCACTTAACTGCGGAAAGTGGATTTTTGAGCGCAAAGCGAGCAGCTGTCGTAAATTTTCAATGCCTTGGATTTGCCCAGACATGTCTTTGGTTTTAGTGGGGAAAATGGCTCCTACGGCCAAATAAGAAGGTTGTAATTGTTGAGCTAGTAAAAATTCATAACAACCATGAGTGCTGATACCTAAACGTAAACCTGCTTGCTGAATTTTGGCTAAATCGGCATCGGCTAAGTCTTCTTGGCCAATATGAACACCATAAGCGCCATGTTTAATGGCAAGCTGCCAATAATCATTGATGAACAAGCGGGTGTTATAATTATTTGCGAGTGCAATCGCGCTGCTAATGGTTTGCTCTAACTCAGCGAGAGGTAAGTTTTTTACGCGCAGTTGAATAATATTCAAACCCAGTGGCAATAGACGCTGTAACCAATACAGTGAGTCAACCACAGGGTAAAGTCCTAATGCCTCCTCTTTAAGCGCTAAAGAAGGAAACGTGGCAAGTTGCTGGCTGTCTTGATTATTATTACTCACTATCGTGGGGAAATATTGAGCTTTGCTCGGCCAAGCTATCGGCTCAAATGCTCCATAGTAATTGTGCTGTTGAGCTGAGCTACGTGATGAGGTTGTGACCAAGCCTTGATTGATGAAAGCTTTGGTAAGAGTAAAGGCATCGCGTATTAAATAATCTTGTGCTAAAAATGCGGATATTGCACTGGCAAAACAACAACCACCGCCGTGGCTATAACTGGTTTTTATGCGTGGTGAGCGTAGTTGATAACAAGCAGTGTGGTGCATTTTATCTTGATTATCTTGCTTAAGCTGATTGAGTTGGTGGTAACAAAAATCAACGCATTGCTCGCTATCATTGCTATGACCTCCTTTAATAATAATGCTATTAATGGCAAAGCTTTGATAAATGTTTTTAGCTAATAACTCCGTGCTAACTTGATTAAGTTGCTTATCTTGTGGTTGTAAAGCAGCATCAACTAAAGTGTTCGCTTCCATTAAATTGGGGGTGATTACATCAATTTGTTGCAATAACGGTGTTAAATCGTTTAACGAAAAGCCATTTAAATTGCCGCCGACACTGGCTTGCCCGACAGGATCATAAACAACAATTAACTTAGGTAATTGCTGTTTTAGCTGTGTCAATGTGGATGTTAACCAGGCAACTTGCGCTAACGTTGCTAGTAAGCCAATTTTAATGACGGCAGGGGGTTTATCTGCAATAAGTACCTCAACTTGACGTTGCAAAATATCAACACTAACAGGGTTGACGGCAATTAGCTGATGTGAATTTTGTACGGTATTGGCGGTAATTAAATGGCAAACTTCTACGCTTAAGGCATGGCCTGTTTTTATGTCGGCGGCAATGCCAGCACCGCCAGAGCAATCGCTACCAGAAATTGTCCAAATTATTGGTTTTGGGTTGGTCATTGCTTTATTCATTTAACTCTTCTTCTTATTTTTTAAAAGTTTAATTTTAATCATTTAGCATTTATTCAGCTTAACTTAAAAATCCTTACCACCGAGTACATCGAGGCAGGTTATATGCTCCATGCATAACCTAAGTGAGCTACATTCATGTAGATCTTGCTACGCACTGCACCGAGAATAATCCTCTGTGATGCATCGCGACTCGGTGGTGCAAAGTTATTTTAAGCCTTTATCAGTTGTTTTGATGCCAGAAGGGCGTGTCTAAGGTTGGCGTACTGGGGTGAGCAGTTTGCCTTTGCGCCATGATGCCGGCAATATAAGCATGCTCGCCTGCTTGTAGTGCTTGCCCAAAGGCTTTAGCCATCAATACTGGGTTGTCTGCTAAGGCAATCGCAGAGTTTAACAATATGCCGTCGTACCCCATTTCCAGCGCTAAACAGGCGTCTGAAGGTTTGCCGATGCCAGCATCTAAAATAAGTGTGGCATGGGGCAAGCGTAAACGTATGGTTTCTAAATTGTAAGGATTCATCAGTCCTTTTCCTGTGCCAATTGGCGATGCCCATGGCATGATCACTTCGCAGCCTAAATCATATAAGCGCTGACACAGTACTAAATCGTCTGTGCAGTAAGGCAATACTTTAAAACCGTCTTTGATTAGCTGCTCTGCGGCAATTAACAATTCAATAGGATCTGGCTGTAAATTGTAATCGTCACCAATGACCTCTAATTTTAGCCAGTCAGTTTGAAAGATCTCTCGACTCATTTTGGCGAGCGTTACTGCTTCTTTTGCGGTTTTGCAACCGGCGGTATTAGGTAATAAGTAACCATCAACTTCGGTAATAATTTCTTGTATATAGCGCCAAATTTGTTGACCCGATTGTTCGCTTGGCTTTTGTCTTTTTAATGAGAGTGTTACTACTTGAGAGCCACTGGCTAAAATAGCTTGCTTCATTATTGCCGGTGAAGAATATAGGGCGCTACCAATTAATAAACGGCTATCAAGGCGTTGCCCATAAATACTTAGTGACATAATGTTTAACCTCCTTGAATGGGTTGCAGTACATCTACACTATCGCCATTTGTTACCATGGTCTGGTCATAATCGGCTTTGCCAATAAAATCACTATTTAATGCGACGGCAAAAGTGCTTTGTTGTGGCTCAGTAAAATATAAAGCCAGTGCCGCCGTGACGTTAATAGCGTTTTCGTCGGCTAGCCTGTATGTTTGACCATTAATGTGAATATTCATGTAGTCCCTTTTGCGGTAAATAATTTACGGGTAACAAGTCGTTATAAGGAAAATCTTGGCGGTTATTGTTATTAATCGTGCCTTTTTTGATGTTGGCAACGAGATGTTGTACTTGTGCTAGCACAACGGGGGCAATTAAAAAACCATGGCGGAATAAACCATTAACTTGAATAAGTGTGTCTTGCAGCGTTATTTTGGGTTGATTATCACTAAAGGCAGGGCGGCGCTGGCTAACATGCTGACGAATGTTAGCCTCGGCAAAGCCGGGATGAACACTGTAAGCCGCGCTAAGTAATTCCATAGCTGAACGCACCGTCATCGGTGATTCGTCATCACTTTCTATTTCAGTGGCTCCCACCACATAAAAGCCTTTTTGTTTGGGGGCGATATAAAGCTGGTACCTTGGATGCATTAAACGGATAGGGCGACTTAAATGCACATCGGGCGCGAAGAGCTGAAATAGCTCGCCGCGCACAGAACGTAAATCAGGTAAGGGCGCGCAAGCTTTATGACTTTGTTGAGCAGATGCGCCCGTACCGCGACAATCAATCACTAAATCAAAGCTTTGCTTTTGCTGTGCACCGTTTTGTTGATAAGTGACTAGACTACTTGCTTCGCTTTGTGCTATTTCGGTCACTAAGCATTCGCTGCGCCATTGCACTATTTGCCCTTGATAGCTTTCTTGCTCAAGTTGTTTACGTAGCGCCACCAATAAACGACGATTGCCCAGCTGACCTTCTTGTGGCAAATACAGCCCTTGATTAAAGCTACGCCCTAACTCTGGTTCAAGCTCAGTTAATCTTGCTCTATCTAACGGTTGACAGGTGTGCTCAGCATAATGAGTTTGCAGATGACGAGCGAAGCGTTGGTAATCGCCTTTATCTTGCTCATGGCTAACCATAATAGCACCCGTTTGCTGAAAGAAGGTGTGTTCATGCAAACTCGCTAATATATCTGGCCATAATTTTAGCGACTCAAATCCCATGGCAACAATATTTGACTGACAGTGCAACGACTCGCCTAGGGGCGTCAGTAGTCCAGCCGCCGCATAAGCGGCGCTGTTATGGGCTAATTTATTATCTTTATCAAATAGAGTGACTTGATAATTTTGCCTATGCAGGCTTAATGCGACTAAACGTCCCATTAAGCCTGCACCAACAATAGCAATATTCATGTGGGCAATACTCATGCAACGAAGTACCTATTGTACGCTGTGATAAATTTTACTGCCGGTGGCTTTAAATTCAGCAGACTTCTCCTGCATGGCTAGTTCACGCTCTTTTTCTGAGCTAATAGTAATGGTTTCGTCAAGCAACTTTATTTTAATGCTATTTTTCTCTTCAAGGCCTGCGGCATAATCACGCACTTCTTGTGATATTTTCATTGAGCAAAACTTAGGGCCACACATGGAGCAAAAATGGGCTACTTTTCCTGACTCTTGCGGCAGTGTTTCATCGTGATAGGCTTTGGCTGTTTCCGGATCTAAACCTATATTGAATTGATCGTACCAGCGAAACTCAAAACGGGCTTTACTCATGGCATTGTCACGAATTTGTGCGCCTGGGTGACCTTTAGCTAAATCGCCAGCATGAGCGGCAATTTTATAAGTGATTAAGCCTTCTTTTACATCTTCTTTATTGGGTAAGCCTAAATGCTCCTTTGGCGTAACATAACAAAGCATAGCGCAACCGTACCAGCCAATATTTGCGGCGCCAATGCCTGAAGTAATGTGATCATAACCGGGGGCAATATCCGTTGTGAGTGGGCCTAATGTATAGAAAGGCGCTTCACCGCAATGCTCCAATTGCTCGTCCATATTGGCTTTAATCATATGAAGTGGCACATGCCCTGGGCCTTCAATAATGGTTTGCACATCATGCTGCCAAGCAAGTTTAGTGAGCTCACCTAACGTGCGTAATTCAGCAAATTGTGCTTCATCGTTGGCATCGGCAACTGAGCCAGGGCGTAAGCCGTCCCCTAATGAGAAGGATACATCGTATTGTTTTAAAATTTCACAGATGTCTTCAAAGTGCGTGTATAAAAAGTTTTCTTTGTGATGCGCTAAGCACCATTTAGCCATGATTGAGCCACCACGAGAAACAATACCTGTCACTCGTTTGGCCGTCATAGGTACATAACGTAATAATACACCAGCATGAATAGTGAAATAATCAACGCCTTGTTCGGCTTGCTCTATTAAAGTATCGCGGAATATTTCCCAAGTGAGGTCTTCAGCAATGCCGTTAACTTTTTCCAAGGCTTGGTAAATAGGTACTGTGCCAATAGGCACGGGAGAATTACGCAAAATCCACTCGCGGGTTTCATGAATATTACGGCCGGTTGATAAATCCATCACCGTATCAGCGCCCCATTTGGCAGACCATACTAGCTTTTCAACTTCTTCTTCAATTGATGAAGTTACGGCTGAATTACCGATATTGGCGTTAACTTTAATTAAAAAGTTACGGCCGATAATCATAGGTTCACATTCGGGATGATTAATATTGACTGGAATAATGGCGCGGCCACGAGCAACCTCGTCACGCACGAATTCTGGGGTAATTTGATCAGGAATGCTAGCACCAAATGACTGACCTTCATGTTGCTGTAATAAAATGTCATCAGTCACTTCTTGGCGCTTTAAATTTTCACGAATGGCAATATATTCCATTTCGGGGGTGATTATACCTTGGCGAGCGTAATGCATTTGAGTCACATTTTTGCCTTTTTGGGCAATGCGCATTTTTGGTAAGTGTTCAAAACGAATATGGTCAACGCCTTCATCGGCTAATCGTTGTTGGGCATACTGTGAACTATTTGATTGCAGAAATTCAACATCATTACGGGCATCTATCCATGATTCTCGTAAACGAGGAATACCTTTGTGTACATCTATAGTAATAGCATCATCAGTATAGAAACCAGAGGTGTCGTATACACATAAAGGCTCATTTTTTGCATATATTGGCTTGTCTGTAGCGTTATTATTCCCAGAAGAAATGAGAGTGTCTGATAACGTGATTTCACGCATACCGACCTTGATATCGTGTAATTCGCCTTTAACATAGACTTTTTTAGAATTGGGAAACGATTGATCCGAGACGTTTTGTAAAAATATTTCTGCTGCCTCGCGTTTTTCACGTCTGTTTTGAGATTTTTTAGGGGTATTATTCATGTTCGCACCTTGTTTTTAAAATTAAAAAACAGGCGGAGCTTATGGCAAAAGAGCTTTTCTAGGCGATCGCACTAGTACTCTTTCTTGTTTCCTACGCAGATATTAATCTGATCAGGTTATACGGATCCCGCTTACGCGATCTCAGCCTTTGGCACTCCGACAAGTTTTGTTTTGTTAACTGTGTTAACAAAACCGAGTTGATTCTAACGTGGGCATCATATTATTAGCAAGTAAAAGTTAGCAAGTAAAAGTTAGTAAGTAAAAGTTAGTAAGTAAAAGTTAGTAAGGGGAATATTGTCGCTTTTTTTGCTTAGGTGGATAATAACGGCAAAACAATTGAAACCATTCCATAGAAAAATGGCTTAGGTGAACCCACCGAATTAGCGATTAATGAACAGGGCAATTTAACTTGTTTTCTGTGGCGCTTAAGCATTGCCAGTGTGGCCAAGGATGGGTTTTTTCAGATTTTAGTGGTTACTATCACGGATAAAAATATGATCATTGTGCAACTAGCGTTGTAAAAAGTAATGTAACTTACGCGTTTTTTTGTAATAGATGCACAATGATTTAATTAAATATTCCCAAGCATGCTATTCATACCTATTTCTAAGGGTGGGTAAGTCAGTGTGATATTGTACAAATTCAACTTCATAACCATTGGGGTCAATAAAGTAAACATTTTTAAGATAGTCATCATCAACACCATTCTTAGCGATTGGAAAACCCGCTTGCGCTAAGCGCTTTATAACGCCTTTGATGTCGCTAGTGACAAAAGCAAAATGAGCAAGGCCAATTTGATGACCGGTTAAATCGCGATTTTCACCAATACCATTATCATTAAAGGCAAGATATTGATAATCATCACCAAAGTGCACCCAATTTCTTGGTTTTCCGTACCACTCACTGACACCACCGCCACGAACAGCCCAGTGGGGAAAAGCGGCTTGATAAAAAGTTAAGGTTTGTTCAATCTCGCTCACTACTATATTTACATGTTCTAAAGTAATCATGTTGCTCTCCTGTTATTGCTGACTTATTTTGGGTTACATGCCATAAGAATACTGTGCTTCGTTTTCATAGGGCTGATTGATTAACTCTGCTCGCAAAGCTTTAAGTGTACTGCTGTATTTTTTCAGCATGTGAAGACTGTGGCCTATGCGGTGCCGAATATGATTGTCGTGCTCGATAAGTGCTGGTGCACTGCTGTTATGAGCATTTAAAACTTCTTCAACATTTCTAATAATAAGATGATCGGGAATGGCGACTAATTTATTATTTTTAAAGGCATTCATACGTAATTCTGCTATAGGATAAGCGCCACTAATGCCATTTACTACCGATACTAATAATGCAGGTTTATGGCCAGTGTCCTCTGCTTCACACATCATTAGCAGGTTTTTTAATAATGGTGATGCAGTACCACTCCACTCTGGGGTAATGAGTATTAAGGCATCTGCTTTTTTTAATTGCGCGTTAATGATAAACCAATCACTATCTTTACCTTCTTTACTGCTTTCTTCACCGTTCCACAAAGGCAATGTTTGTCTGCACAATTCTAAATGAGCCACACTTTCATAACCTACAGCGGCTTCAGCCATATATTGAGCTACTTTGGCTGTTTGAGATTGTTTTCTTTGACTGGCACTGATGATAACTAAATTCATGTATCCCTCGCTGTTATGTAAACATTTATATTTATTTAATATTAAGTAAAGTAAACACTTTATTTAATATTGTCAACAAAAAGGCATAAATAAATAAATTAAAAAGTTTACATAATTTTGTTTTGAGCGATAATAACCTTAGTGGATTAACCTGCTTTCACAGGATTAGCGATGAAAACGCATGATAAAATTATTGAATTATTAAAAACTCAGGGACCATTAACGGCTAAGGTGTTAGCAAGTGAGTTAAGCTTGACTACCATGGGCATACGCCAACACATGTTAGCGTTAGAAGAGTCAGGTGAGCTTACTTTCAAAGACGAAAAAGCAGCTAGGGGCAGGCCAACACGTTACTGGTCGTTAACGACAAAAACTAACAGTCATTTTGCCGATCGTCATGATGAGCTAACCGTGCAACTCATTGACTCGGTTATTGCGGTATTTGGTGATGATGGTTTAGATAAGCTCATTGCCAATAGAGAAAAGTCATCAAAGCGTTTGTACCGTTTAGCGCTAGCGGATAGATATGGCGTAGAAGAAAAGCTAATCACCTTGGCTAAATTACGTAGCGATGAAGGTTATATGGCTACGGTAACGCAAGAGGATCGTGTTTTTTGGTTGTTCGAAAATCATTGCCCAATATGTGCGGCAGCAACTAAATGTCTTAGTTTTTGTCGAAGTGAATTACAGCTATTTCAAAGTTTACTTGCAGATGTTGCTTTGGTAACTAGAGAAGAACATATTGTTGAAGGCGCGAGGCGTTGTGCATACAAAGTAACGCCTCTTTAGACTTTTATACTTACAAAGTAATTTCCCTTTAGATTTTTAGTTAAGTGATACTAAGCGGATTAGATAAATAAAAACGTTTAAAAAGGATGAATATGTACCATCGATTTTTTGTAGCTTTGATATTTTGTTTGGAATTTATTACAACTTCAGAAGTTTTTGCTAGTAGCAGCAAGCTTGTTGACACTAAATTGGCGTTTGAACGCTATCAAATTACCGCCCCTTTTAAAGTCAGTTTGCCGGTTATTGCACTAGACATAGTTATCAATGAAGAGTTTCCTGCGGATGAACTTGTTATTATTGGTGAAGATGAGTACCAGAAAACTTGGTTGGCGGTGTATGCTTTTCATGAAAAAACTGAGCGCTTTATTTTGCTAGACAAATTACAGTTAGCGGATAAATATTTTGCTTTTGATGTCAGTGAAAATCAACAAGGTTTATACTTTTTAGCCAAAAACGAAGTGGTTAGCCTTCGCTATAATGGCGGTTCTAACATCGATATAAATGCTAACTTGAGTACTAATTCAACGAATGATGCTAAGTTAAAATCGGGTCTATATCTGCAACATAAGCAAAACATTAATTCAATTTTTTTACTTAACAAATCTAGTTTCATTACCCGAAAAGATTTTATTCAAGACGTTAATAAAGATGGTTTAGATGACATTATTTTACCTGATTTTGAACAAAATAATTTATGGCTTACCGTAAAAAATAGCCAAGAATATTTTTATCAATCGTTACCTATTAATTCGCAAGTAGAGCTTGTTAGTGACAGTGTTAATTTTGAGCCGACTAAGTTATTTTTAGCTGATTTTGATGCTGATAGCTTGCAAGATATTGCTTGGACATCGAACGGTAAAATAAATTATTTTAGTCAGGTTAGCGAAGGACAATTTTCATCATCGCAAAAATCGTTAGCATTAGCAGACAGTATTTATGGTTTAAATTGGTGGCAAATAAGAGAATCTGATGGGGAAAGCCTTGATCAAAGTGATTTGACCCATCGTGTTGTTGAGCAAATAAAAGATATTAACGGTGACGGTTTAGCTGATGTTATTGTGCGTTTTACTCAAAGTTCTGGCGTATTAGATCGAACAAATAATTATGAGTTTTACTTAGGCTACAGCAATGAAGCTGGCCAACTTGAATTTCCTAAAACACCTAATACGATCATACAGGCAGACGGCACATTAACAGGTTTAAAAATTATTGATGTTAACAATGATAATAAATTTGAAGTATTATTGTCTTCATTTGAATTGAGTATCAGTAATATTATCGGGGCTTTACTGTCGGGTGGTATCGATCAAAATGTGTTGTTATTTGCTTTAAATGATAATGATACTTATGAAGAGGACGCTTTGATCAGCAAAGAAGTCGAGCTAAGTTTTAGCTTAACGTCAGGGCAAAGTGGACAGCCTATTGTGCTGTTAACAGACGTTAATGGTGATGATTTGCAAGATTTGATTTTATCGGCAGGTAAAGAGAGGTTAAAGATTTTTTTAGGGCAAAAGAGCTCAAAGTTGTTTAATCGCAAAGCCAGTAAACACAAACTATTGCTACCAAAAAATGGCGCGTTATTCGAGCATGCTGACCTTAACCATGACGGTAAAGAAGACTTTATTATGCGTTATGGCCGTTTAGATGATGAAAATATGGTTAATAAAGTAACCATACTCATGGTGAAATAATTGTAATTTTTCACCCCGAGCCACGATAGTAGCATAGGGCATATTCGATGCTCTATGTGGTCAATATTTATAAGCTGAATCAATACAAATAATTTTAGTTAGATCCCTCCCAAAAAACTAAGCGGCGTTGCTACTGTGTTTATGATCTTTCTTATGCTCTTTTGTATGGTAATGACGTAAAGCATGTTCTTTTTGAAGTGTTGATATTTTTCTACCTTGTATTATTACTTTCTTATTTTTCTAGATTTTTCAAAAAGTAGTTTCGAGTGATGCTATGTTGATGAGTACACTAATGTGTCAACTAAACATGTTAATTTTGCCAAAATGTAATTTTTGTGGCTAACCATTGTTCATCTCTGCTTTTGATTAACTTACGAATTAAATTTTTAATATAGGGAAAGTAGCTTACAAATTTATTATCAATTTTTATAGAACGAAAAGTGACAATTAAGGTCCCATCTAGACATTATCACAAGCTTTTTACAGTCTTTTAGTTAATTGCTATATATAGATTTTTTGTGATTGAAACCCTTAAAAATTTAGACTAGTGTGTTAACTGTTTTTACTTAATAGATCACTTAAATGACTAAAACAGATATCACTATACTTGCCTCTGAACATTGTATTTTTTCTGGTGTTGTTGGCCCTATGGATATGTTTTTACAAGCAGGGGTCATGTGGAATTGGTTTCAAGAGCAAAAAACTACACCTTACTTCAATGTTAGAATTGCCACATTAGATGGTAACCCTGTAAAAGCCAACAACGAAATGCTTGTAGTGCCTCATTGTTCAATTGAAGACATTAAACATACTGATTTAATTATCCTCCCTTCTCAAGGAGCACACTTTGCTATTCGTGATGAGGCCTTTTACCAAAGAGTTGACTGGATAAAACAACGCTTCAATCAAGGTTGTTCTCTTGCAAGTATTTGTACAGGAGCTTTTTCTTTGGCCGCAACAGGTTTGTTAGATGGGAAAATGGCCACGACACACTGGGGCGTTGCTCACGCATTTAGAGAAACCTTTCCTGATGTTAACTTAAGAACAGACCGGATGGTAACAGAGGAAAATAGGCTTTTTTGTGGAGGGGGAACAACGGCCGATTTAAGTTTGACTCTTTATTTAATTAACAAATATTGCGGGAGAGAAGTAGCACTGCAAAGCTCTCGGTGTTCACTAGTCGATTTAAACCGATTGTCTCAACTCCCTTTTTCAATTTTTATGCCTGATAGCTCCCATGGCGATATTGAAATTAAAAGAGCGCAAACTTGGATTGAAGATAATTATGCCCAGTCAATCTCAGTGGATTTTCTTGCTGAAAAAGCAGGAATGAGCCCTAGACAATTTAATAGACGGTTCAAAGTTGCTACTCAAGAAACTGTTACTAAATATATCCAGCTGATCCGAATTGAAGCAGGCAAAAGAATGTTAGAAAAAACGATGAAACCTTTTGATGAAATATCCAACTCTGTTGGATATGAAAATGTGAGTTTTTTTCGGCGACTTTTCAAGAAAGTCACGAGTAAAACACCGATGGAATATAGAAAAATGTTTTACCAATTTATATAGAGGTTAAAGAAGTCCAACGCGGCTGTATTTATTATCAAACTTGATTCGTCATAATAAATGTAGTTAAAAACGTCGGGTAATATTAATGTCTAAAAAGTCATCATTTTTAAACAAGTATAATGAATTTTTAGGTTCTAATAACTCAAAAAATCGCCCTTCAATATCTATCGTCCAATCGTTGTTTATTCGACGATTAGCTTCTAAAGTGATTAGGCTAGAACCATCATTAACATCCGTCGTTATACCAAGCAACAGAGCGGTATCTTGTATATCATTCAGTGCAAGCCGAACACCATAAAAAAGGTCATTGTTTGCCATCGTGCTTGGTGTGATATTTTCAATGGTACCGGCGTTTTGAGGCTTGAACGAGTCATCTGTACGACCATCATATTGATATTCAGCAATAATGCCCAGATCCCAATCCTCTCCTAATATTTGATAGAAGGTATATTCAAAACCACCAACAAAAGCAGAGAAGTTATCTAACTCAGTAGCTCTGTATATAGTTTCAAATTTCCATAACCAAGCATCAGTAGTATATTGAACATCAAAGCCATACTGGATAATTTTGTCATATAAAGAAATTAAATGGCCTTCTAATGGTCTTATAGCAAATCTTGGCTCTCTCGATAAGCCATTAAAAATAGAAAAACCGATATCCCAAGCACCCATGTAATGGCTATATCGCAAAGAAAAATCTAGCGTGTTTTTGTCCTCACCACCATCAAATAAGGAGGCATGCTTATTAATAGTAAAGGGGAGGCGTAAGCGTCCATTTTCCCCAGGGTAATGGCGCTCACGGAAAAACGGTAAGACAAAAAAATCTAGCACTCCCCAATGTTGTTCTACACTAAATTGTATCATGGGTTGGCCAAGCTTATCCTCACCATCGATACCCTCTAGAACATCAGTTTGGTTAATAATATTAACTAAATGGAGTGACTCAGCTACTCCCCAAAATATTTTAGTTGCCCCAATTAATACTGACCAATCGCTGTCAAATGAGTATCGGTAATAAGCTTCACGTAAATCGATGTGAGTTCTTTCATTGTCCTGCCAGTCAATACGCACAAAAGGCTCAATAAGCGCTTGGTGTACTCCATCAGTACTTTGCCACTTTGCTGTCCCCGTTAACATTAGAGAGGGTTGCCATGTATTAAGTTGAGGTGCATATTTTGGTGATTTAGGAAAAATGCGTAGCTCTAACCCTGTGTCAGATGACAAGTTCCAGTTATTTTCTTGTGCAATAACAGGGCTATTTACGCTAATTATTGTGTATATCCAACACCTTAAAAACGAGTATGATTTTTTGTAGATAAATTTCATTCGAGTCACTAAATTATTTTAACGCAAGCGTTTTAGAGCATTTTTTGAAAAATCGTTATCTTTTAAGTGTGTTTTAAAGGTGTAATCTGCATAGATAAGGCTTGTTGATTTTCCTGATTGGTGGTTTGTCATCTGCAAGTTGTGTGCACGCCATACCCCAGCATATTGGCGATATTCCGACAAAATTAGCGTTTTAAGTAAAGACTCTTTACGATCAAAAAATTCCAGCTTACGAGGTTGTAATATCTCTTTATCTATTTGTATGCGTTGGCGCTTATACCCAGATTTTGCATAACGAGGAAAACGGTCAATTACATCAACATCTATTCCTTTAAACACACTTGTTTTAATATATTTATAAGTAAATTTATTAAGTTCCGTGAGGGTAAAATCTTCAAAGGCAAACTCTGAACCTACAAAAGGGCCAGACTTATTGGCTGATGATATACGTTTTATTCGCTTCAACGCCGGTAAAAATAACCATTGATTATCAGGATCTAATATTTTTGCATGGGATAGTAAAGCCGTGCCTTCAACATCTCTTGGGCTTTGAAAAATAACCAAACTCTTATCTCCAACCGTTTCGTTTTCTTTTTCTTGTGTTCGAAAGGTTAATTTTCGCGACGTTTCTAAACCTGCTGAGTTTTTTAATACCATGACGGCATTAACAGTGGAGTCTTGAAATCCATGATCGCTTCGATCTGAAATTGCAGCAATATCGTAGCCTTTTTGCGCTTGTTTCGATGTTCCTCTCGCACTCACATCTTTGGTGAATTTTGTTGTCGGTATTGTTAATCTTTCAACGGCACTTTCTTTATTTTGTGCCAAAGCGCTAGTACTTTGAATCACGCCGTACGCGATAATAAAGGCAAGTGCCGAGCCTTTGTATATATTATTGGAGGTAAACTTAGACATTATAATTTCCTTCTATTTATTCGTAATTATTGACGATTTGTGTAAGAGGGTTTCTTATGGCCAACCCACACAAGCAAGGCTGGTAACATTAAAAAATCAATGATGAGTGCTAAAATTAAAGAGATGGCCGTTAAGAGTCCCATATCAACAGTCGCTTTAAATGTTGCTTGTGTGAGGATCATAAATCCAGCGGTTAGAATGACGGTATTAATAACGATTGCAGCGCCAACACTTTCAAAGGCATATCTAATAGCCTCATTTGTATCTAAATTACGCTCGTGAAGTGCACGTACGTATTTCATCAGAAAGTGCACCGTATCATCTACCACAATCCCAAGTGATATCGATCCTACAATTGCTACAGAGAAACCAACTTCTCCAACTAACAAAACCCAAACCCCAAAGGCACTTAATATTGGCAATGCATTTGGAATAATACTGAGAATGCCTAACCTCACACTACGAAGGGCTAGCATCATAATTATACTAATAGCTAAAATTGCGATTAAAGTACCTACTATCATGCTCTCTAGGTTTCTGTCTGCAATATGGGTGAACATAATTTGTGGGCTTGCAGCTTGAGGTTTTATATGGGGTGCATTTTCAACAAACCATTGTTCGATATTTTTTAATAAAATTTTTGTTTCAGCGGTTGTTATCGGTTTGACTGATATGGATATACGACTTGCTGATTTATCAATATTGATACGGTCATTGAGATCAAGCCCAAAAGGTAATGACAGTTCATAAAGCAGCAAATACTGCGCAGCTAAATTTCGATCATTGGGAATTTTATAATAATCATCATTATCTGCATTCATGTTTTTATTTAAGCGTTTGATGATGTCTGTGTATGAGAAAACATGGGTAACTTTAGGTTGCATGCGTAAAAACGTTGAAAAATTCTCTAGTAATTGCAAATATTCAGGTTCTGATACCCCGCCTGCTTCATTTGAAGGGATTGAATAATCAATCGTGAGAGGCCCAAAGTCTTGCTTTATAACGTCTATATCCTTACGAAAATCTACACGTTGGTCAAAATATTCCGTAAACATATCATTTACTTCTAGTTGAGGAATTAAAACAATGAGGCCAGCGCTTAATATAAGTGCAATGAAAAAACATTTTTGATAGTTTTCAATGATGATATTTGCTAAACCTTTCATAAAAGACTGAAATGGTTGTTTTGTACTAGGTTTCATTGGCAACATACTTAGTACTGCTGGGAAAAGTGTAAGTGATAAAATCCATGCTGCAGCAATACCTAATGCAGAAATATTACCGAGTGCTCCAAATGGAGGAGCGTCAGAAAAATTTAGTGCTAAAAAACCAATAATAGTTGTTAGTGACGTGACACTGATCGGTAAAATATTGCTTTGCACAGCCTTTTTTAAGGCTGGATGCTTTTGCATTCCTTCTGCCAAGTAGCCTCTATAAGCAATTAAAATATGCATCGAATCAGCGACAGCTAAAGTTAGAATAACAATGGGTGCGGCTGCAGACACGGGAGAAATTCCTATTCCTAAATATCCCGCTAACCCCATAGCGGCAGCAACAGATAAAACAATAACTAGTAACATGGTAAGGACAGCGGTTACCGAGCGAATAAAGAGAATAGAGAGCACTAGAATGACTAAGAACATAATGGGCATTAAACTCATCATCGCTTCTTGACCATCTGCGGCAAAAGCGTTGTTTAGAGCAGTCATTCCTGATATACGAATATCAATGTTTGGATGATCTTTAAGAATCAGATCACGCACTGATTTTGCACCATTATAAGCATCAGGTAATTCTGTAATATTAATTCCTGGCAGTTGAATGAGAATGTTAACGGCTGTCGAAGAAGCATCTTTTGTCAATAATTGGTCGAGTATCAAAGGCTCCTTTAAGGCAACCATTTTTCGTTTAGCAATATAGCTATCCGTCTGGCTTTTTACATCTTCGATTAAGTCTTCTACTACAAGTTCGTTTGCTATAGCATAGGTATATTGAAAATTTGTAATAGAGTCGACACGAGTTGAAAACGGAATTTTCCAGCTTTCTTTAGTTAGTTCTTCTATTGCTGAAAGAGTTTCTTTCGTAAAAACATTTCCATCTTTTGGTTTGATATAAAAGAATAGGTTATCGGTTTTAACATAGGTTTCTTGAAACTTTTCAAATTCAACTAACTCAGGGTTTTCTGGTGAAAAGAATGCCCTATAGTCTGTTAATATTTTTAGGTTTTGAGCACCATAGCCAGCGACAGCGACAAATAAGACACAAAACATAAGCACAAGCCATCTAAATTGGATTATTAGGTCTCCCCATGCACCATCGTTTTTCAAAGTGATGTTGCCATCATTACCTTTTTGCATTTCTATACCTTTTAAATGAAATCATTCATGAGCATTAAGTTATTTTGATGATGGGGACTTGCCCCATATCAAAGCTGTAGAATGTTTATAATTAGTTTTGAGTGCTGTTATCTTTAGATAATAATTTCATGGCACTCATCTTGACCTATAATTCGAGAGCAGCTGGCGCTACAACCTCCTGAATAGTTCCATTTTTCACATCGTATATAAGACCAGAAACGACAATATACCCAGGAATTTCTGGTGCACTACGTAAGTACTCAACATCGTCTTTTACACTTTGTTCATGGTTGGTTATCGCCATAGATGAAACATCAACACCAATTTTATCTTTGAGCACAGCTTGTAAAGCGAGGTCTGCAAACCGTTCAGCCCCGCATTGTGTGTGTTGCATTATTATTAACTCGAATGGGCCTAGTTCCGCCCCATCTAATTTAGCGGCAAGAAACACAAGAGCTGCAATTTCATGCAAAACTTCTTGAGTAACTCGTCCGCCATTGTTACGTATAACCACAGCTTCCCCTAGTTCAATTGCAAGGATATACGCAGGGTCAACTCGTGCGTCTGCACACGTGAGTATAACGGTGCGTAATTTTGGTAAAATTGGTAATTCAGCCGCTGAAAAGTTACTTGCAAACCCATAATTACGCTTTATTAAAGTTGAAGTATTAGACATTGTTTTCTCCTTAAAAGTTGGAAGGTTTTCCCTCCATAAATACAGACTCTGTAGCCTGAAAGTGATTAAACTTTTTGTTTCTCATGAACACTATGGCCATCGGCTAATAGCTTCAATGTAAGGTGGTAATATGTTTACCTTATAGCAACAATTGTTAAGTATTCTATTAGCGCTGGTCGTTTGCGATGTTTAAGCTATGTTAATGAATGTCATCGCACCGATGTAAAGCGTAGACAGCCAACCAATCATAAAAGCAATAGTGCGTAGAAATGGGATACCTAATGCGTAGAAAACATAGTGTGCAACGCGAACAATGCAATACATCATCGCGGCTGCAATCATTAAAGGTGTACTGCTTTGTGTGAATTCAGCAACAAGACAAATACCGATGAAAATAGGCAAATTTTCCACAGCATTGTAATGAGCCTGTTGTAATCGTTTAGCCCATGCTGGGGTTGTGCGATTGTCAGATTTTGGATCGCCAGATAAAATGACTGTTAATTGCAGGTAAGGTATCCACATCATCATGGTAATTAAGCAGGCTAACAATATTGGTAAGTACATAATAAATTTCTCAGTTGATTAAAACTTTTAGAAATTTTAGAGGATTGGCTATAAAGGAAACAGCGCTGTTTAGGACAAAAAAAGTCCTAAAAGAACCAATTTGGAATAAAGTTTTAACTATAAAAGGGACGAATTCGTTTTTATGTGTATTTCGAATCTTATTTTATGCCTCATTGATAACAAAGAGAGCCTTGTATAAGTAAAAGGAAGATTGAGTGGTTATTGTGCTGAAATCTATATAAATAAAAACCCGTGACATAAGGTGTGACGGGTTCTAGTTGTTTAAAAGAATGTTATGAATTATTAATTAAGAAAAGCTTGGTAAGCGAGGTTGTCAGTCGCTTCCTGAAATTGATAACCTAACGCCTCTAAATGCATAAAGAACTCAGCTTCTTTGTTTGAGCTTACCTCAAACCCGGCTAAAACTTGTCCAAAAGCGGCACCATGATTGCGGTAGTGAAAAAGGGTGATATTGAATAATTCGCCCATGGCATCCAAAAACTTTTCTAAGGCACCGGGATGTTCAGGAAATTCAAAACTGAATATGCGCTCATTCACTTTATCTAGGTTATTTTTGCCACCAATCATATAGCGAACATGCAATTTTGCTAGCTCGTTGTCGGTGAAATCGTTTACTTGATAGCTAGCGCTTGCTAACTCGCTAAGTAGTTGCTTACGTTCTTTAATGCTGCCCCCCAAACGAATGCCAACAAAAACATTGGCGCTTGGCTCGCCAGCATAACGGTAGTTAAATTCGGTGATCGCTCTGTTGCCTATAGTTTGGCAAAAGCGCTTAAAACTACCTTTTTCCTCAGGAATAGTAACCGCTAATACGGCTTCTTTTTTCTCACCTAATTCGCAGCGCTCAGACACATAACGTAAACTGTGAAAATTCATATTAGCGCCTGATAATATCGCCACAAGCGACTTTTCATTGTTTTGGCTAGTGGTGCAATATTTTTGTAATCCCGCTAAGGATAATGCGCCCGCAGGCTCGGCAATAACACGTGTTTGTTCGAAGATATCTTTTATTGAGGCACAAATTTCATCGGTGCTGACGGTAATAACATCATCACAATAGCGTTGAATTAAGCCAAAGGTATGCTCTCCGATGCGTTTTACTGCCACGCCGTCGGCAAACAAACCGACTTGCTCTAAATCTACTGGCTTACCAGCAACTAACGCTGCTTTAAGACAAGCCGAATCTTCGGCTTCAACGCCAATTATTTTGGTATTGGGACTAAGTTGTTTCAAATAAACAGCCATACCTGCCAACAAACCACCACCGCCAACAGGAATAAATACGACATCAGCGTTTGGTTGTTGTTGTAATAATTCTTTTGCGACTGTGCCTTGACCAACAATCACATCTTCATCATCAAAAGGATGAATTAAGGTCTTGCTTTCGGTTTTTGCGTATTCAACAGAAGCGGCTTGTGCTTCGTTAAAGCTATTACCCACTAAGCGCACTTCGCCGCCAAAACGCCTAACATTATCTACTTTAATATCAGGGGTGGTTTTAGGCATAACAATGGTAGCTTTAATGCCAAGCTTGTTGGCAGCTAAGGCTAAACCTTGGGCGTGATTTCCTGCAGAAGCGGCAATCACACCATGAATACACTCGGCTTCGCTCAAGGTTGATAACTTGTTGTAAGCGCCACGCAACTTAAACGAATGTACAGGTTGTTGATCTTCTCGCTTTAAATAAATTTGATTATTTAAGCGCGCCGATAATTTAGTTAAGTGGGTAAGCTCAGTTTCAACGGCAATATCATAAACAGGCGCAAGCAATATGCGCCTAAGATAGCTGAGTTGCTCTGCTTGTTGTGCTAGCTCTTTGTTTAGTGATGCTTGGCTTTGTGCTTTGGTCATTATTTTGCTCTATTATTTCTCAACTAAACCATCTAAAAGTGCACGGTTACGCACCGCACCTTTGTCTGCTGATGTCGCTAACATGGCATAATTTTTCAAGGCATAGCTAATAGGGCGATCACGATTAACAGGCTTCCAAGCATCTTTACCTTTAGCTTCCATTGCAACACGACGAGCAGCAAGTACTTCTTCAGAGACTTGTAAGGTTATTTCACGCGTAGGGATATCGATATGAATAATGTCGCCTTGCTCAACAAGGGCAATAGCGCCGCCATCAGCTGCTTCTGGAGATACATGACCAATGGATAATCCTGAAGTACCGCCAGAGAAGCGACCATCAGTCAACAAGGCACAGGCTTTACCTAAACCCATAGATTTTAAGTAAGTGGTTGGATAGAGCATTTCTTGCATGCCAGGGCCGCCTTTAGGGCCTTCATAGCGAATAACCACCACTTCGCCAGCAACAACTTTACCCTCTAAAACACCGGCAACGGCATCATCTTGGCTCTCAAAAATATGGGCGGGGCCGGTAAAGACTAAATTGTCATCAGAAACGCCTGCTGTTTTAACCACACAACCGTCGATAGCAATATTACCAGCAAGTACCGCTAAGCCACCTTCTGTTGAAAAGGCATTTTCAAGGTTACGAATACAGCCATTTTCTCTGTCATCATCTAAGGTATCCCAGCGACAATCTTGGCTAAACGCTTTAGTGGTACGAATGCCCGCAGGACCAGCACGATAGAATTTTTTAACGTCTTCATCATCGGTAAGTGTAATATCATATTTAGCGATTACATCAGCTAGCGTGGTACCTAATACATTAGGCACATCAGTTTTTAATAGGTTAGCACGTGCTAACTCACCTAAAATGGCAATAACGCCACCGGCACGATGCACATCTTCCATGTGATATTCAGGCGTTGATGGCGCAACCTTACATAATTGCGGCACAATGCGTGATAATTTATCCATATCGCTCATGGTGTAATCTATTTCGGCTTCTTGTGCGGTAGCCAGTAAATGCAAAATGGTATTGGTTGAACCACCCATAGCAATATCTAAACACATCGCATTTGAAAATGAATCTTTGTTGGCAATATTACGTGGTAATGCGCTTTCATCATTATCTTGATAATAACGTTTGGTTAATTCAACAATTTGTTTACCCGCATCTAAAAATAACTTCTCTCTGTCGGCATGAGTGGCCAACATAGAACCATTACCCGGTAAGGCTAAACCAAGTGCTTCGGCTAAACAGTTCATTGAGTTAGCGGTGAACATGCCAGAACATGAACCACAGGTTGGACAGGCTGAACGTTCCACTTGATCACTTTGTTCATCAGACACTTTAGGATCAGCCCCTTGGATCATTGCATCTACTAAATCGAGTTTGATAATTTGATCAGAAAGCTTAGTTTTTCCTGCTTCCATCGGGCCACCAGACACAAAAATTACCGGAATATTAAGGCGCATTGCGGCCATCATCATACCGGGAGTAATTTTGTCACAGTTAGAAATGCATACCATGGCATCGGCGCAGTGAGCATTAACCATATATTCGACTGAATCAGCAATTAAATCGCGTGATGGTAAGCTGTAAAGCATGCCGCTATGACCCATGGCAATACCATCATCTACCGCGATAGTATTAAATTCTTTGGCAACACCACCGGCTTCTTCAATGGCGCCAGCAACAAGTTGTCCCATATCTTTTAAATGCACATGACCAGGCACAAACTGAGTGAATGAGTTCACGACGGCAATAATCGGTTTGCCAAAATCGCCGTCTGTCATGCCTGTTGCGCGCCAAAGGGCACGAGCGCCAGCCATATTACGGCCTTGAGTGGAAGTTGCTGATCTTAATTTAGGCATGATGAAATGTTTCCGTTTTGTGCGAGATGATAGAATTTTTTGTATATGTAGCTACTCGACTCGTAGTCAATGGTGCTGTAGCAAAAAGAAAACACGGAGCTTATGAATATAAGTGAGTATTTCCGATGCCGCTACAGTGCCGAATAATATGAGGAGAGTAGATAGTAAGTTATTTTACTGGATCTAACCAGTTGTCTGGAATTTCAGTGCTACCATCAAAAATACCAAAAAAGGCTTCTTGCAGTGCTCTGGTGATCGGGCCTCGTGAGCCATCACCTACGGGTAGGCCATCAACTGATTTTACCGGGACTACTTCAGTGGCCGTGCCACACATGAAAAATTCATCGGCAAGATATAATGATTCACGAGAAATAGGCTCTTCGCGTACTTCATAACCTAATTGTTTGGCTAAGAAAAATACCGTGTCACGAGTTAAACCTTGTAAAATCGAGGCTGTACCCGGCGGTGTATAAAGAATGCCTTTGCGAATTAAGAATAAGTTTTGACCTGCACCTTCACTGACCATGTTGTTTACATCTAAAGCCACACCTTCAGCATAACCATGACGTGCAGCTTCAGTTGAAATTAGTTGTGAAGAAAGGTAGTTGCCACCCGCTTTTGCGGCCGTTGGCATAGTGTTTGGCGCTAAGCGATTCCAACTTGAAACGCCAACTTCAACACCATTTTCAATGGCGTCAGCGCCTAAGTATGCTTCCCAGCTAAAGGCCGCTACCATTAAGTCAGCTTTAGCATCAATAGGTGGACGCAAGCCCATACCAATATCCCCTAAAAAGGCTAGCGGTCGTAAATAAGCTGATGCTAATTTATTCTCTTTGACGGCATCTTTACACGCTTGTATCACTTCTTCTTGTGTATAAGGGATATTCATACGGTAAATTTTTGCAGAATCAAACAAGCGATTTATGTGTTCTTCTAAGCGAAAAATGCACGTACCTTTGTGGGTATTATAAGCGCGGATACCTTCAAATACTGACGAGCCATAATGTAAGGCATGGCTCATTACGTGAACAGTGGCATCTTTCCACGGCATGAGTTTACCGTTGAACCAAATTAAATCTGCATTTACTTTTGCCATTTTCTTTTCCTAAGTCTGTTGCTGCACCCTGATTATTATTGATATAAATAGTCAGGGTGGGTAATAATTGAATTTATTTATAATATAGTGTCTTATTTTGTAAATTAGGCACTATATTCTTGAGCCTTAGAAGGCTGCGACGCGTTATTGTCTACCTTGACACTCTTGATGTCGACCAGTTTATTAATTTGGTCAACTAAAAGTGAAATAGGGCGATCGCTACTGACAAATAACTCAATAGTGGCAACATGATTACCGGTATTAACTTTGGCTGTGATGCCGTTGATCAAAAAACCGCGATAACGAGTTACTTGTAAAATTCGCTCAAGGACTACTTGCTTATCATCAACCATAATAATTAAGGTGTAGTTATCTAAATTAGGTGTGTTCATGCTAAGCGCTCTCCATCATTTCATTGTTGGCACTGTTTGGTGGCACTAATGGCCAAACATTGTCTTGGGCGTCAATTTTAACTTGTAGTAAATAAGGGCCATCGTGATCTAGCATATCGTTGATGGCAGCGGTGACCTCACTCTTTTGTGTGATTTGTTTGGCTTTTATATCAAAAGCGGTGGCTAACATGATGAAGTCTGGATTATCAGCTAAGTCAGTTTCACTTAAGCGACCGTCAAAGAATAAATCTTGCCACTGACGTACCATGCCTAATTTTTCATTATCTATTAAGACAATTTTTACGGGAATTTGATAACGTTTAATCGTTGCTAATTCTTGTACATTCATCATGATAGAGCCATCGCCAGAGACAACAATTACGGTATCGTGTGGTCGGCTAATTTGTGCACCAATCGCAGCAGGTAAACCAAATCCCATGGTGCCCATGCTGCCACTGGTTAAAAAGTTACTTGGATCATCAAAACTCATGTGCTGTGCAGCCCACATTTGATGTTGGCCAACATCAGTAGTCACACAGGTGTTTTTAGGCATTAATTCGCTCACTTCTTTCAATACCGCAGGTGCAAAAATACGCTCTCCTGGGTGGTCATATCGCCATGCACAGTCATTTTTCATTTGTTGCACTTTTGCCTGCCAGTTTTTGAGCTCAAGCGACATAGTAAGTAGCGGTAAATTCTCTTTTAAGTCACCTAAAATTGGTGCGTCAGCTTTTCTACGTTTATTGATTTCAGAGATATCAATATCAAAATGGATAACTTTGGCGTCAGGTGCAAATTGGTCCAGTTTACCCGTTACTCGGTCATCAAAGCGTGCGCCAACAGCAATCAATAAATCACAGTCGTGCACGGCCAAATTTGCCACTTTGGTGCCATGCATACCTAGCATGCCTAAATAGTTTGCATCGCTGGTATCTAATGCTCCTAAGCCTTTTAAAGTAGAAACTGAGGGTATGCCTGTTTCACGAGCAAAATTTCTCACTTCTTCAATGGCATTTGCCATACCAACACCGCCGCCAACATATAAAATGGGTTGTTTGGCATGAGTTAATAAGTCTAGTGCTTTACTGATGTCAGTAAGCGGTAATTCAACTTTGTTTTTAAGTGGTGCGGCCGTTTTGAAGGTTTGTTCTACCATCGCGATTTGTACGTCTTTTGGAATATCGACAAGTACTGGGCCTTGACGACCTTCTAGTGCAATTTCAAAGGCTTGATGCAGTACTTTTTCTAGTTCATCTACATGATTAACTTGGAAAGAATGTTTAGTACAAGCGAGTGATAAACCAAAAATATCAGTTTCTTGAAAAGCATCACTACCCATTGCTGCGGTAGGCACCTGACCCGTAATCGCCACAAGAGGAATAGAGTCAGCAAGGGCATCGGCAAGACCGGTAATTAGGTTAGTTGCACCCGGCCCCGAGGTTGCCATACAAACGCCTATTTTACCAGAAGCTCGTGCATAACCAACCGCTGAAAATGCCGCCCCTTGCTCATGTCGACAAAGAAAATGCTGAACATCGCTGTCATACAACGCATCATAAATGGGCATGATAGCGCCGCCAGGATAACCAAAAACATGTTTTACGCCATGTTGTTCAAGTACTTTAAATAATAATCCGCCGCCGGTTAACGGCTTGCTGTCAGTCATGATAATTCCAAAAATTGTTGTGTTGTTTGACTTGTATAAAATTTATCTCAGAAAAAACAAAACCCTCGGTTCTTTCGAAGCGAGGGTTTGTATTTCTGTTTTGCTTTTCTTTAGCTCAACGAAAACCCTCGAGATGATTTAATAATCACGACGACGAGGCTTCTAATAATCAGGTTAATGATTGAGTTAACGTTTTGCATAGCTGTTTGGTTTCTTTTTCTATGTTTACAGAAATATTTATTAAAAATGTTATGGATTAAAACTGAAAACTTATTATTTTATAATGAATTTTTATGCGCAATTCCTATCCCTTTTTAAATTAATATCATAGCTATAACGTGTTGAGCAAGCTTTTTCATTATAGTTTTTTCTTGGCACTAAAGACGTAAAAGTTATAACCAATAGATTTACTATAATATATTTTTGTTAAAATTCGAAAAAACCTCAATATTTTCCTACACTAAGCAAATGGAATTAAATAAAAGGAATTATTATGTCGCTTGCTTGTGTTTATAGTCGCGCTCGTGTTGGCTTGGAATCTCCGCTTGTTACTGTTGAAGTGCATTTAGCTAATGGCTTACCCGCTTTTCACATTGTTGGTCTGCCCGAAGCTTCGGTGAAAGAGTCAAAAGATCGTGTGCGTAGTGCTATTATCAATTGTGGTTATGAATTCCCGGCCAAGCGGATCACTATTAATCTAGCGCCAGCGGATTTACCCAAAGAAGGAGGGCGCTTTGACTTACCTATTGCTGTTGGTATTTTAGCTGCGTCAGAGCAATTACCACAAGTTGATCTCGCTCAGTATGAGTTTGCCGGCGAGTTAGCACTGTCAGGCGAGTTAAGAGCCATTATTGGTGAAATACCGATGGCAATGTCTTGCAGTAACAACAAGAGAGCCCTGATCATACCCAAACAAAATGCTGAACAGGCTAGTTGGGTTAAACAAGCTAAAATTCATGCTATTGAGCACTTAAGTCAGCTTTACCCTCACTTTGCTCGGCAAACGCCCTTGCCCTTGGTGGCAGAAAAAACGCTTGAACAATTTGATGAAACCAATGAATTAGATATTAGTGAGGTCATTGGCCAACCGCTCGCTAAGCGCGCTTTAGAAATTGCTGCTAGCGGTAATCATAATTTGCTTTTTATTGGCCCACCGGGCACCGGGAAAACCATGTTAGCGAGTCGCTTAGCAAGCATTTTACCCAGAATGACAGAAACAGAGGCGTTAGAGGTAGCGGCCATTCAGTCAATCAGTAATCAAAATATTAATACCAAATCATGGTTAACACGACCCTTTAGAGCACCGCATCACACCGCTTCTTCTGCTGCGCTGGTGGGTGGTGGTAGTCAGCCCAAACCCGGTGAAATTTCTTTAGCGCACAATGGTGTGTTGTTTTTAGATGAATTACCTGAATTTGAACGTAAAGTGCTAGACGTGCTGCGTGAACCCATGGAGTCAGGAGAAGTCACCATTTCACGCGCTATGCATAAACAAAGTTTTCCTGCGCGTTTTCAATTGATTGCGGCTATGAATCCAAGTCCAACAGGATTTTTTAACGATAATCGCAGTACACCAGAACAAGTATTACGATATTTAAATCGCTTATCAGGACCCTTTTTAGATCGAATTGATATTCAAATTGAAGTGGCGCGCTTGCCTCGAGGCACTTGGGCAGCAGATACACAAAATAATGAAACTAGTGAAACGGTACAACAACGGGTACAAGCGTGTCGAATGAGACAATTAACTCGCCAAGACAAAGCCAATGCTCATCTTGGTACTAAGGAGCTAAAAAGCTATTGCCATCTATCTACTGATGATAATGAATTTCTTGAATTAGCAGTGGAGAAGTTGGGACTTTCTACGCGCGCTCACCATAAAATTTTAAAAATAGCGCGTACTTTGGCTGATATGGAAGCGACAAAAAATATTGAACATAAGCATTTAATCGAAGCTTTGTCTTATCGCGCTATGGATCGATTGCTTCGCCACTTAACTCAGTCAGTGGCGGTGTAGGGTGAGTGTGATACTACTTGTTTAGCATGAAATGCGCATGAATGTATGTATAACTATGCAATTAGCTGATTGCATTGAAGAAAGCTCTGGTTAGTGGTTGTGCCTTGGTTTGGTTTAAACAACAAACACCAAGTTGAAAAGGTTCTATTTCACCAATATCATTCAAATATTGCACCTTATCTCGAACGGGGCTATTTTCTACCACCACTTGCGGAACGATGCCAACACCGCAACCTAAAGCGACCATACTTACTAAAGCCTCATGACCTGAAACGGTTGCATAAATATTTGCTTTTCCCTGTTGTTTTTTACGGTACCAAAGCTCAAAACGTTTTCGAGCCGGGCCGTGTTCAGGCAAAATGATCGGAATGTCAGACCAACTAAGTATATCCGCTTGCAGCTGTTGTTGAACTTTACAAGCCATGGTAGGAGCAATTACGACTAATGGAATGGTGGCCAGATGTTGAAAATAAACACTGCGCGGTAAATATTCAGGGTTTGCGGCAATAGCAAAATCAACCGATTTATTTTGCACTTGTTCTAAAGCGTCGCTGGCATCACCCGTGGTTAGCATTATTTCTACCAAGGGATGTTGTTGGCGAAAGCGCTCCAGCAACGGAGGCAAGTGACTGTAGGCGGCAGTAACCGAGCAGTAAACACTAAGCTTGCCGGTGAGTGCTTGCTGACTTTCATCTAAGGATTGTTTGAATACTTGCCACTGCTCAATGTGTTGTTGAGCATATTGTTGAAACTTTTTGCCTGCTTCGGTTAATACTACACTGCGATTGTCTCGTATCAATAACTCAATACCAACATTTTGCTCAATACGTTGTATAGCTCGACTCAAGGTAGACGGACTGATATGAAAAACTTGTGCGGTTTTGCCAAAGTGCAGTGTTTGGCTAAGATGCACAAACATATTCAATGATTTTTGATCCATAATCAGCTTCTTAAGAATTAACACTTTTAAACAGTATTGCACATAACGCAACATGTAGATGCAAATATATCATTTTCCGCAACACTGTTTTTGAGCTATGCTGTTGTCATAGTAAAAAACGCCATCAGAGAAAGCTAACGATCTTTGAGCAACACTAATTTTAGCAATACCAATAGGAAAAATCATCATGAGTAATTATTTTAATACGTTAAGCTTACGTGAAAAGCTTGGCCAATTAGGAAAATGTCGTTTTATGCAACGTGAAGAATTCAGCGATGGCTGTAACTTTATCAAAGATTGGAACATTGTTATTGTTGGTTGTGGCGCACAAGGTTTAAACCAAGGTTTAAACATGCGTGATTCTGGTTTAAATATCTCTTATGCTTTGCGTGAAGCCGCCATTGCGTCAAAACGTCAATCTTGGCAGTGGGCTACTGAAAATGGTTTTACTGTTGGCACTTATGAAGAATTAATTCCACAAGCTGACTTAGTATTAAACCTTACGCCTGATAAGCAACATACTTCAGCGGTAACTGCGGTTATGCCACACATGAAGCAAGGCTCAACGTTAGCTTATTCTCATGGCTTCAACATTGTTGAAGAAGGTATGCAAATTCGCTCTGACATTACCGTGGTAATGGTAGCCCCTAAATGTCCGGGAACTGAAGTACGTGAAGAATACAAACGTGGTTTTGGTGTACCAACATTAATTGCCGTTCATCCAGAGAATGATCCACAAGGTAATGGTTTAGCTATTGCTAAAGCTTACGCAAGCGCGACCGGTGGTGACAGAGCAGGTGTACTTGAGTCTTCATTCATTGCTGAAGTTAAGTCTGACTTAATGGGTGAGCAAACAATTTTATGTGGTATGTTGCAAACCGCGGCGGTATTAGGCCATAAGCAATTAATTGCGCAAGGTATGGATGCAGCTTACGCTCGTAAATTGCTACAGTACGGTTTAGAAACGACTACCGAAGGCTTAAAGCACGGCGGCATCACTAACATGATGGACAGATTATCAAACCCTGCAAAAATAAAAGCGTTTGATATGTCAGAAGAATTAAAAGTAATTTTACGCCCATTATTCGAAAAACATATGGATGACATTATCGAAGGTCGCTTCTCGACAACGATGATGGCAGATTGGGCAAATGATGATATTAATTTATTAACATGGCGCGCAGAAACGGCTGAATCATCCTTTGAATTAGCGGCTGATTGCGACACTGAAATCACCGAACAAGAATATTACGATAAAGGTATTTTTGTTGTTGCCATGATAAAAGCGGGTGTTGAACTTGCGTTTGAAGCTATGGTTGCTGCGGGTATCGTTGAAGAGTCGGCTTACTATGAGTCACTTCATGAAACGCCATTAATTGCCAACTGTATTGCTCGTAATAAATTATACGAAATGAACGTAGTGATTTCAGACACTGCTGAATACGGTAACTACTTATTCACTCATGCTGCAGTACCATTGCTTGAAGAATACACAACTAACTTAACGTTAGAGCAATTAGGCGAGGGCTTTAAAGAGTCTTCAAATAATGTTGATAATGCCCGTTTAATTGAAGTGAATGAAGCCATTCGCAGCCATGGCGTTGAAGTTATTGGTAAAGAGCTTCGCGGTTACATGACTGATATGAAAAAAATTGCGAGTGCAAAATAAAATTGTCGTCTAACGTTATGCCAACCCTTGCAGGCTGTGTATAACTAGCTGATATATAAAATGCCACAACAATATTGTGGCATTTTTTTTAATAAATAGGAAAGAACCATGACCGAATTTACTAATGTAACCATAGAAAAAGCCGCTAATATTTATTTTGACGGTAAAGTGACTAGCCGTAAAGTGACCTTCGCTGATGGCAGTTTTAAAACCTTAGGTATTATGATGCCGGGTGACTATAAATTTGGCACGGCAGAGAAAGAGCTCATGGAAATTACCGCCGGTGATTGTGAAATTCTTCTGCCTGGAACTACGCAGTGGCAAACAATAAAAGGCGGCGAGTCTTTTTATGTACCTGCTAACAGTGAGTTTGAAATAAAAGCAAAAACATTGATTGATTATTGCTGTAACTACATTAGTGAATAGTTACCTTAATAAGTAATTACATCAGCGAATAGACGGACTCATGCTTAACACTTTCGATATTTACCAAGCCATTATTCTTATAGTTATAGGATTAATGGCAGGGGTAATTAATACCCTAGCAGGTGGTGGTTCAAACTTATCACTACCTGCTTTGATGATGTATGGCTTGCCTGCAGATATTGCCAATGCCACCAATAGGGTGAGTGTTTTAATGCAGTCAATGACCGCGACACGTGGTTTTTACAAGCGCGATAAAATTGACTCTGCTGCCGTTAAAGACAGTTTTCTGCCGCTCTTATTCGGTGGCTTAGTTGGCGCTATCAGCGCATCTTACCTAAATGTTGAATTACTGAAGCCAGTCTTGTTAGGCACTATGATTGCGGTGTCGTTATGGGTGGTTTTTAAAAGTGATACTAAGGCTACTGAGCATAGTCAGCGCAAAAGTTGTTACGATAGTAAGTTTGCTCTTTTAGCGACTTTTGGTGCGGGTTTTTATGGCGGTTTTATACAGGCTGGTGTTGGTTTTGTACTCATTGCCACCTTTGTTGGCGCCTTGAATTACGACTTACTGCGCGCCAATGCCATGAAAGTTGTGGCCACGGTTATTTTTACCAGTATTGCCTTGTTGGTATTTATTTTTAGAGATCAAATTGCTTGGTTACCAGGCGTTTTATTGGGGATCGGTAGCATTATAGGTGCCCAAGTTGCGGTAAAGTTTGCTGTTGAAGTTAAAGCGAAAACCTTAAAATTGATGGTGTTGGTAATGACTATTTTCGCCAGCGCCGCTGCTTTTTTTTAATAAAGCCTCTGTGTTGGTTAGAATAGTTCTCTATCGAGTATTGCGGCTTAGTAGTGAACAGTTATAAATATTGTTTTCTTACAATATTCCCCTTGCTTTAACAGGCATTCTCATTTAACTTTTTGTTTCTACTGAAAACTATGTTGTATTTACTCTATTGCAAATAAAGTAAATAAATTAAAAGGACTATATAAATGCTTGTATTAGAAGAATTACTCACCAACCCTGTGCTTTGGCTCACCATTGTTATTTTATATACTTTAAAAAAGGGTATTTATTTTGTCCCGCAAAACCGTGGTTATGTTATTTACACTTTAGGTAAGTACAGTAAAACCCTCTCAGCGGGATTAAACTTTATTATTCCTTATGTACAATCAGTAGCGGCCGATCGTAATTTAAAAGAGCAATCATTAGAAATTATTTCTCAACCAGCTATTACCAAAGATAACATTACCTTAGATATTGATGGTATTTTATTTATGAAAGTGACTGATGCGGCAGCGGCAACCAATAATATTTCTGATTATAAGCTCTCGGTAACCCAACTTGCTATGACTACTATGCGTAATGCTATTGGTTCAATGGAGCTTGATGATTGTTTCCAAAATCGTGACACTATTAATGCTCAGATTTTAACAGCGATGACTGAAGCCACCGCACCTTGGGGGGTTATGGTAACTCGTTATGAAATAAAAGATATCACACCACCACAAACAATCCGTGAAGACATGGAAAAACAAATGACTGCCGAGCGTGAAAAACGCTCAGTAATATTGACTGCTGAAGGAGTGAAAACGGCGGCTATTACCGAAGCTGAAGGGCAAAAACAAGCGCGAGTACTCGATGCTGAGGCGGCAAAAGCTGAACAAGTATTAACCGCAGAAGCGTCTAAAGAGGCACAAATATTAGAAGCAACGGGTAAAGCTGAAGCAATTCGTTTAGTGGCAGAAGCTGACGCAAATGCTTTAGATGTTGTTGGCCAAGTAGCAAGCACCGAGCAAGGTCAATCAGCGGTAACATTAACTTTAGCGCAACACGCCATTAGCGCCCATCAAGCAATAGCGAATGAAAGTACTGTGGTGCTAACCGACGGTAAAACGGGTGACAATATAGCTAATACCGTAGCACAAGCCATTGCTGTATCGAGCAGCTTAAATGCCAGTAATCTGAAGCTGTCTAGCTAAACTCGTGTATTATAAAATCAAGTACTACTCCTTTATTTTTTAAGAGGTTTTATGCAATATTTTTTAGAAAACCCGGCACATTTTTGGTTTTTAATCGCCGGCTTAAGCTTCATTATTGAACTGAGTATTATGGGGCTTAGTGGGCCACTATTGTTTTTTGCTATTGCCAGTTTAATTACCGGAGTTTTAGTGAGTATTGACCTGCTTGATAGTTGGCAAATTCAAGTGCTTGCGGTAGGTATATTAACCGCTATAACGGCAATTATTTTGTGGAAGCCATTAAAAAACCTTCAAAACTCAAGAACGGCTACCGATACTTCTAGCGATATGATTGGCTTAAAAGTGCCCGCAAGTGCTGATATTACCGCAACAAGCGGTAGCATACGCTACTCTGGTATTAACTGGAATGCGCGATTAGCCGAAGAGTGCAGTGTCGATAAAATTTGCAACACTAGCCCGTGTGTTATTGTTGCGATATCAGGTAATACCATGTTGGTCAAATTGTTGTGAGTGCCGCCAAGTGACGGCATGAATACCGACCTATATTAAGGTATTATTTACCTACAATGACATGTTCCGCAATGCTTTGTTTTCATTCAACGATAAATCATTCATAATCCACTGTCATTAAACCACGATATATCGTGTGCTAAGGGTGGCTTGTTATGACTGATACGATCAAACAATTTTTATCTGACTCAGATCTACTGCTAAATGCGGTTGGGGAAGGGGTCTATGGCTTTGATGCTAATGGCCATGCCGTTTTTGTAAATCCTGCTGCAGAGCAGATGACCGGCTGGCTTGCTGAAGAGTTACTCGGCAAAAACATTCATGAATATCATCATCATAGCCATGAAAATGGTGAAAAATACCCAGTAGATGAATGTGAAATTTATAACACTATGCGTGATGGCGTTCAACGGCGAGTCACCAACGAAGTATTCTGGCGCAAAGATGGCAGCTTTTTTCCCGTCGAGTATACTTCTACGCCCGTTTATAAACAGGGTGAGCTTATTGGCGCTGTCGCTGTTTTTAGAGATGTCAGTCAACAAAAGCTAACCGATCAAAACTTGCGTGAAGCACTAAAAAAAGTACATGATCTTAGTGAAAAGCTTCAAGATGAAAATATCTATTTACAAAATGAAATTAATGATAGCTGGACTGGCTCAGGCTTAGAAGGTTCTAGCAAGCTGTTCTTACAGCTATTAGAGCAAATAAAAGTGGTGAGTCAAACCGATAGCACCGTATTGATTTTAGGTGAAAATGGTACGGGTAAAGAAGTTGTTGCTCGAAATTTACACCAACTAAGCAGTCGTTGTAATTCACCTTTAGTTAAAGTGAACTGTGCTGCATTTACGGTTAACTTATTAGAATCAGAATTATTTGGCCATGAAAAAGGCGCTTTCACGGGGGCTAATGAAAAACGCAAAGGACGGTTTGAATTAGCCGATCAAGGCACCTTGTTTCTCGATGAAATAGGGGAGCTCTCTGCTGAGGCGCAAACAAAATTATTGCGGGTTTTACAAGAGCGTGAGTTTGAACGCGTCGGTGGTAGTAAAACCATAAAAGTGGATATTAGAGTGATTGCTGCCACCAACAGAAACTTATTAGCTATGGTGGAGCAAGGGCTATTTCGTATGGATTTATATTACCGATTAAATGTATTTCCAATAACGGTACCGGCTTTAAGAGAGAGAGTTGAAGATATTTCTCTGTTATGCAAAAGTATTTTAAGCCAATTAAATCTAAGGCTTAAAAAGCAAATAACTGGCATAAACAGGCAGAGTTTAACAAAATTATCTCACTATAATTGGCCAGGCAATATCAGAGAGTTACAAAATGTTTTGGAACGAGAGGTTATTTTGTCAGACTCAAATGTGTTAGATATCAAGCAAAGCTTTAATAACAACACGATTATTCTCCCCAGTAAGCAAACCTTAGCAAGTATTGAAAAGAACTATATCAGCGAAGTGTTAATTGATTGCCATTGGAAAATTGGTGGTGCTACTGGTGCGGCAAAAATACTAGGCATGCCTGACAGCACGTTGAGATCTCGTATGAAGAAGCTCAATATTGTTCGTGCTTAATAGAGAAAATCCACAGTAATTTTTCATCACCGAGCCGCTTCACTGATGGCCTTCGAGCCGACACAGGGCTTTGATATTCTCGGTGTAGTGCGTAGTACCTCGGTGTTCTCTGCGGTAAATATTTGTAGGCTGAATAAACACAAGCCACGATATGTCGTTAGTGCACGATATAGCGTGGTTTTTGTTTTAGATTAATGAAAACAAACCCTTTAAATTCAATCGATTAACTTATTAAAAGTGTGGCCTGATTCTTGTTACAGAATAATAAATTTATTATTACCCTGTAGTTATCAATGAAATTTGATATTAAAGAAGAACACCTGATCATTAAGCCCTATAAATCTCATGAAAGTATTTATGTAAGGGAGCAAAAAGGCAATTATCAAGAAATTAGGCGGATACTTAGCTGGTTTTTGATTATTGCTTTTATTGCCATTCCTTTTTTACAATACAATGGTCAGCAAGCAATACTACTTAACGTTGTAAATCAACAGTTTCGATTTTTTGCTATTACTTTCTGGCCGCAAGACTTTATTCTACTGGCCAGTATGTTAATGGTGGCTGCTTTCGCGCTCTTTTTTGTTACGTCTTGGTTAGGCCGCGTTTGGTGCGGTTATGTGTGCCCGCAAACCGTTTGGACGCTAGCCTATATTTGGGTAGAGCACCGAATTGAAGGAACAAGAAACCAAAGAATAGCACTTGATAAACAAGCTAACTCGCTTAATAAGCTACGAAAGAAGCTGACAAAGCATTTTTTATGGTGGTTAATGTCGGTGATTAGCGCGACGACATTCATTTCTTATTTTATTCCAGTAACAGTGCTTTATAACGAAATTGTCGCATTTAATTGTAGCGGTATAGTCAGTTTTTGGCTGTGCTTTTTTACCTTATGCACCTATGGTAATGCGGGTTGGTTAAGAGAAAAAGTTTGCACTGATATGTGTCCTTATGCAAGATTTCAAGCAGCAATGTTTGATAAAAACACCTTGTTAGTCGCTTATGATAAAACGCGTGGTGAGGGCAGAGCGCCACGAAAACTTAAAGATGATGCTAAGCAGCTCGGTTTAGGAGATTGTGTTGATTGTAATCTTTGTGTGGAGGTTTGTCCTACGGGTATAGATATACGTAATGGAATGCAGTACGAATGTATTAATTGTGGCTTATGCGCTGATGCTTGTGATGACACAATGGCACGCTTTAATTATCAAAAAGGTTTGATTTCATATACTAGCGAACAACAGCTGTTGGGAGAAAAATCACCACAAGCAAACGTTAAAGTGATTGCTTATGGCATCTTTACTGTGGCTATCTCTATCGCGACCAGCTATTGGATCAGCAGTAGAGTTCCATTGGAAACCTCCATCTTAAGAGATAGAAATGCGCTTTATCGAACTAATTATTTAGGGTTGGTAGAGAACACCTACACTTTAAAAATACTCAATAAAACCCAGCAAGTGTTACATTATCAAATTTCAATTACTGGTATTAAAGGTGCCAATTTAACGCTGCCAAAAGAGTTAAGGATAGCGGCAGGAGTAATGAGAGAGATTCCTGCGACTCTATCTGTCAATGATTATAACTTAACTCAGCGAGTAACTGACATTAATTTTACTATTCAAGCCATTGAACAGCCAGATATCATCTTGCAGAAGGTGACGAAGTTTTATAGTGATATAACTACGGATAGTGATAATGGATATGCCAGCATGAAAACTAATATAAGAAATAAATAGCGGAGTAACGAATACCATCACAAGGCATTTTTTTCATTTAAATGGTAGCGGCCAAGTACAGAATCAATCCGAAATTAGCTAGCAAATTTCGGGTAACAAGGTTATTTTGATAGCTGTTTTACTTGAATGTTTTCTCAGCCCAGCGTGCTAACCCAGAGGTAACACTGCCAAAGTGATCGCCAATTATTATCGGAGTATGTGGCATTTTCTGTTGGATAAAATTACTGAGTACGGGGGACTTTGCGGTGCCGCCAGTAACAAAAATAACATCGGGTTGGCACTGTGCTTGATTAACGGTTGTTTGCATTAACTCACCTATACTTGCCAGTGTTCTCTGATTAGCTTGGGCAAGGATATTTTTATCTAGGGTGGTCTGTAAGCCATCATCAATATAATCTAAGTGAACCTCCTGACTATCAAGCTCAGAAAGGGCTATTTTAGCTTGCTCGGCGGCATTGACGAGTTGATAACTAAGTTTATGATCATGCACAGTAATTAAACGTTTGATAATGGTATTTTCTTTTGCATCTCGTGCCAGTTGTACTAATTCTCGGCGATTCTTGGCACTGTAAAATTCTGTTTGCTCATTAATATTATTGATTGCCAAGGCTTGATAAAAGCTTGCAGTCGGCATAGGTTTACCGGTTTTAAGCAAACTATTCATACCTAAACTAGGCATAATTCCTTGCAAGGCTAATTGAATATCAAAATCATTGCCGGCAATACGTACACCGCTGTGAGCGAGCAAGTGCTGAGTTCTGTCATCATTATGACTTAGTTCTGGCCCCATCAGTAGCATTGAACAATCACTCGTGCCTCCACCAATATCTACCACTAATACTTTGGTTTCTTGCTGCAAACTTGCTTCAAATTCAAAACCCGCTGCGACGGGCTCATATTGAAATTCAATGTCTTTAAAGCCAACACGTTTGGCGGCGTTAGTTAGTACTGTAATTGCTTGTCGGTTACTCTCTTCACCATGCAGGCCTTGAAAGTTTATTGGCCGGCCAATAACGGTTTGAGTCACTTCTCGTTGCAAATGTGCTTCGGTTAATTTTTTAACGTTACTCATCATTGCAGCAACAATATCTTCAAAGAGTTGAATTTGCATGGGGGCTAAACCACTAGCCCCTAAAAATGATTTGGGCGACTTTATATAGTAGCCTTCTTCAGGATCTTCTAGATATTTATCCAGCGCCGCTTTGCCAAATAATAAGTCACTAGCAATGCCATCAAAATTTAATTCGCGTAAGGCTCTTTGTGCTTTTTGTAATTGTACGGGGCGGACTTCTTTAAATGTGCTTTGTTGCTCTGCGCCTAATTGTTGATAAAGCCAGTGAGCAATAATATCGCGATCAGGAGCATATAGATTCGAGGCGATGGTATTGCTTTGCAGATTGTTAATGTTAATTAAGGGAATAATTTGAGGTTGGCCGTTAGCCATTATGGCAACACTACAGTTAGAAGTGCCGTAATCAAAACCGATCATTTATATTTTGCCATTTGAGTGCTGAAAAGGTCGCGTAGAATACTGAGTTATATTGTTATATGCAAGGGTGAAGTTAAACAGCATAAATTAAACTTATCTTCGAATTTACTCGCACCATAAACACTAAAAAAATGATTATATAGTTAGTGAGGTTGATATTATATTCAATAAATTGATTATTTATAAAAAAACCGAATGGAATTGAATATTCTTCGACCCTGTTCAATCTGAAGCGTATCTTTAAACTCAAGAAGCATTGAAAAGCGAACTTTACCTGATATTTTTGGCACACTCAATGCCATACGGTTATCTTGTATTAAAATACGTGCGCAATGACCGTCAATTGTGACGGGCTCTATAATGGCGTTAGCCATTTCGCTAAACTGTGAAGCATACCAACCCAAGTCGTAAGTCAGGGTCAGACTATCGTTGTGATATTGCCCTGCATTTGAATCAATGATTTGGATATTAGCGGCTATCAAGTTTTCCGGATACTCAAAGCATAAATGGCTGTTAGGACAAGACTCAATCCATTTTTTCTGATTTTGTTCAGCGGCATCAGAAGTCTTCATAAATAGCAAAACTAAAGCGCAAGCCAATAAGGATAGCTTTTTAAGCGGCATAGATAATTTCCAAAGTTAACGACACTTAATCACATGCTCGTGAGGTAAGTATCGCTCTACTTAAAGTGTTCTTATTTATTTTTAGGTATAATTTTTTGCCAAAAGAAACCCAAAGAAAGTAAAAGCAGCAATAAGGTACTGGGTTCTGGAATGGGTCTAGATGCCCGGGCAACAATTAATACGGGATTAATATCAATCCAAAAGCGTTGGCCATCTGTTTTTACTAACGGGCTATTATGAATGGTGGCAACTTCACCGACGGTTAAATCAATAAAACCATTAAGAAATGGGTTCATTAAGAAATTACCATTTAAATGTCCCAGGCCTAAATTGTGTCCTAATTCATGAGCGAGTAATTCACCACCAAACCCACCCGCAGCGAAAGTAGATTCCACAACAAAATCATTGCCTGGCAGCTCCCCACAACCTACGATAGCAGGGTTAACTCCCCCACAAGCATCAATAGTATCAACAAAATAAAAATTAACCACTGAGGCTAACCCTACATGCATACCAAACAGTGAGGTAATTTCAGCATCGGTGGTGATATCTAATAAACTAGGAAAAACTAGTTCAGTGGCTGCGCCAATACGAATATCAATGGGCATATTACCAAAGTTTGTTTGGGAAAATATCGAATCTAAAGCCGCTTCATTGGTGGTGATAAAAGCCGCTTGGGTTAGTGATGTTATGAGTAAGTATGTACTTAAAATCAGTATCTTAATAATCTTCATTTCGATTCCTTAGTATGTTGCTTAATTTGATAATGCTAACAGCAGGTAATGCATAAAATAGACCTTCATTTATTGTTCAACTAAAACAAGGCGTTAAAAACAGGTGGTGTTAGTAGAAAAGAGAAAGTGTAAAAAATAATGACATTAAAAACAGGTTGAATGGCTATATCTGACCAGTGAGCCTAAGTAAGCTCATTGGTCAGGCTAGGATAATTACCCTCTAACTTGGCCATCACCATAAACAACAAATTTTTCAGTGGTTAATGCTTCTAAGCCCATTGGGCCATAGGCATGTAACTTACTGGTTGAAATGCCTATTTCAGAGCCTAAGCCTAGCTGATTTCCATCTGAAAAACGCGATGAGGCATTAATCATTACTACGGATGAATTAATTTGGCGAATAAAAGTTTGGCTGCGAGAAATATCTTGGCTGATGATAACTTCAGTATGATCTGAGGTGTATTCATTAATATGAGTAATGGCACTGTCAAAGCTATTTACTACTTTTACGGCAATTTCTTGTGCTAAGTATTCAGCGTGATAATCTTCTGCGGTGGCTAATTGGCCACCATCAAAGTAGCTCAAGCTGTGTTCACAGGCATGCACTTTTACTTGCGCAGATTCAGCCAGTGCCTTAGCAGCTAAAGGTAAAAATTTCTCGCTAATATCTTGATGTACTAAGAACGTTTCAAAGGCATTACAAGCGCTAGGTTTTTGTGTTTTACCGTTGACTAAAATGTTGACAGCTTTGTCTAGGTCGGCATATTTATCAACATATAAATGACAAACGCCTTTAAAGTGCTGAATTACCGGGATTTGGCTATTTTCACTAACATAGCGAATCAGCCCTTCACCGCCGCGAGGGATAACTAAATCGATAGTATCTTTTTGTTTGAGTAATGTTTCAATTACACTGCGACTGGTATCAGGAATCACACTCACTATATTCTTATCACAGCCTTGCTCAGTTAATACCTCATGCAAGCATTTGGCAATGGCTAGGTTTGAGTGAATAGCTTCTGAGCCGCCTCGCAGAATAACCGCGTTGCCTGATTTTATGCATAAGGCAGCGGATTCGGCAGTAACATTGGGGCGAGCCTCGTAAATCATGGCAATAACACCTAAAGGAATGCGCATTTTCCCTACTTGTAAGCCGTTAGGGCGCAGTGCTAGGTTACTAATATTACCCACAGGGTCGGTTAAGGCGACAATTTCACGAATGGCGGCACTAATATCTTTCACGCCCTGCTGGGTTAACACTAACCTATCGAGCATGGCTTGAGTTAATCCTTTGCTGCGACCAGCCTCAATATCTTTAGTATTTTCACTAATGATGTTAGCGCTATTAGTCTCAATAACATCGGCGATAGCATTTAAAATAATATTTTTTTCTGGGGTGGTTAGTTGTGCTGCTATTCGACTGGCTACTTTGGCATTAGCCGCCATATTCTCCATGCTGAAGGACGTTTGATTCATTGGATTAATCCTCTTCTTTAATTATTTTCTTGTTAGACGCTTTTGTGGCCGATTTGGGGGCAATACTTTGTTCTAAGATAACCATATCATCACGATGAATAACCACAGCACCTTCTTCGTGGCCTAAAGTAGATTCAATTTCATTGCTGTGTTTACCTTTAATGCGTCTTAATTCATTATGGCTATATTGGGTAATGCCTTTGGCGATAATGGTTTTTGTTTGTTGATCAATTAAATCAACACAATCTCCTACGTCGAACTTTTTGGCGACCGACTTTATGCCTATAGGCAATAAAGACGCGCCTTGGTTTAATAACGCATTCACCGCACCTTTGTCTAAAGTCACTCTACCCTGACTTTTCACCGTATGCTTAAGCCAGTGCTTTTTAGCACTTATGATGTTCTTATCTGCAGAAAATTTCGTACCAGGGTTTATTTTTCTTATTAATGAAGCAAATACTTCACTTTTACTGCCATTGACGATATAGGTATTAATGCCATGCTCGGTGGCTTTTTCTGCTGCTTCTATTTTTGTTTTCATACCGCCCGTGGCAAGATGGTTGCGGCTGGTGCCTGCCATGGCGTAAATTTCATCAGTAATCTCATCTATTTTAGGGATCAGTACCGCATCATTATGGACGTTTGGATCTTTGGTGAAAACGCCATCTATATCGCTTAAAATAAACAAGCTATCGGCTTCGCATACTTGGGCAACGAGGGCGGCCAGATTATCATTGTCGCCTACTTTTAAGTCTTCGGTGGTGACAGTGTCATTTTCATTAACGATGGGCAAAATGCCATTTTCAAGTTGAATTTGAATGGTTTCTTTAATGGAAATAAAACGTTCACGGTCTTCAAGGTCATCTTGGGTGATTAATATCTGGCTACAAGGAGTATCGAAAAAGCGTTGCCAATTAGCCATCATTTGCATTTGTCCGACCGAAGCCATGGCTTTTTTTATGGCTACAGATAATCGAGGACTACCATGGTGAATGACACTACGACCTGCAGCGACGCCCCCAGAAGAAACAAGAATGATCTCCTTACCTTGCTGTTGGCACTTAGTAATAAATTGTGCAATTGCTAAAGTATACTGTCCGCTGCAACCGGCTTTTGTTGGCGCAACTAAGGCGCTTCCCACTTTGATTACAGCTCTATTAAAGTCCATTATTCCTCCTGTGATAGTTACCTTCGGCAGTATGATGAAAACTGGGTAGTCATTCAATAGATATAAGTAAATATGCAGCATAATTGCTAGAGTAAATTGCACACTTCAATAGCTTTTAGGAATACATAACGTGTTTTTTAAGTTTTTAGCAGATAAAAAATCTAAAAAGGTGATCCTACGTTGAACTGTTTGTGTCAGGTTCATCTGTTAACTAAAGATAAAATTAGCACAGGTAACGAGTGACAAAGCAATTGCGACTATAGGTACAACTTTCGCTCGATAAGTTAACAATAATATCATCGGTATCAAAGCTGACGCTAGGCATCAAAAAAGACCGCGGGACCAATAGGTCAACTATATAATTTGCCATTGATACAAAAAATGATCACTGCTCGCAACATTAGCATAGTGCAAAAACCAACAATCCAGTAGCTAATACGTTTTTTTGGATCGTGGAGGCGATAGTGTCTGCGATATAGTGAATGCCCATCACCCGTTGCTTGCGTGATAACTTGCTGACTGGTAGTTAGCATCTATCACCTTTGCAATATACTTACCTGGCTTTCTCCTCCTTTCAGAGCATGACGTCAACCTACTTGTAAATTGGCATCTCGGCGGCTAGGTAAAAAACATTCCATGCTTGCACGTCGCTAGTATGAATACTCATATATTGCTGTGCTTTATCAAGCAGATCACTTTTACTTAGTTGATGATTTATTAATGCTCTTTCAGGTTCTATATAATGAGTGATTTCTTTATAAAAGTAGCCGGTTGAGCCAGAGATAAACATAAAAAATAATCCCCAGCTTACTACTAAACCAACCCAGGTATGAAACCACTTCAATGATTACCTAAAAGTACCTTTCATTAGTTAGTCACATCCGTCAACAGCATTAACAACCAAGTGCTTGTAAGTAATATGATATTGAACTTAAGTAAGCCTAACTATGCTTGACGAGCGCTTATTACGGAAAAAAACCACATCGCAGTACCAGCAGTCGCTAAAGCATAGCCTCCAAACACAGCCGATAACACTCGTGAAAACACCTGGCAGTGTGGCTTAATGAAATTGGTTTTATCTAGTAAGAAAGGCACTTTGTTATTTCAAATTTATTATGCCCAATGTAGTGCATAGTACCTCTGAGCTCTAGCTGGTAATAATTTTTAAGCTGAATAAATATAATTCTAGCTGTCTGCATGATGGTTTAACAAGAAAGTGGTTCTTATGACATGACTGCGGTTAAATGCACAAGAGCTATTATTATAGCGCATATAATAATAGGAACTATTATATGGTGGTTTGATTTGAGTATTTGACCGCGAATAGGGGGGCTTTATGAATAGGAGCAACAAAAAAATCATGATCTTGTACTGAGTTTAACAATAAAAAATATAAATTATGAGCAAAGCATGATTAAATGTAGCTAATCACTTTCTGTTTAATTACTTATAGTTACTTCTTATAACATGCTTAATTTTTTTCCTGCACCACTTCTTATCATTTTCTCCTTTAGCTTTTATGCCATTAATACTGTTTTTTGGTTGATACCTATTTTGGTTTTTTCTTTTTTTAAGGCTTTAATACCATTAGCTTTTTCGCAAAAAATATTTAGTTATTTATTAGATTTAATGGCGAGTAACTGGGTGGCAGTGAATACTTTTAATCAAAAATTATTCACAAAAATGGAGCTGAAAGTAACAGGTTTAGAAGAATTAAATGAAAGAGATTGGTATTTGATATTGGCAAATCATCAAAGCTGGGTAGATATTCTTGTTTTACAACGAGCCTTGCATGGTAAAACGCCATTTTTGAAGTTTTTTCTAAAAAAAGAATTACTCTACGTACCTATTTTAGGTTTGGCTTGGTGGGCATTAGATTTTCCTTTTATGCAGCGTTATACACAAGCCTTTTTGAAAAAGAACCCTCATTTACGTGGTAAAGATTTAGAAAGCACGCGTAAAGCGTGCGCTAAATTTAAACATAAACCTGTTAGTGTTATGAGCTTTATTGAAGGCACGCGTTTTACTCAAGCCAAGCATGACAAGCAAAAATCACCTTTTAAGCACTTGCTTAAGCCTAAAGCAGGTGGCATTGCGTTTGTGCTTGATGCCATGGGTGAGCATTTAACCACGCTAGTTGACGTGACCATATATTATCCCGAAGGTATTCCAACGTTTGTTGATTGTCTCCGTGGCCATATAAAAAACGTGCATATAGAAATTCATACTCGAGCAATAGACAACGAACTCAGTGGTGATTACATGAATGATCGTAATCATAAAATAGCCTTTCAAAAATGGTTAACGAAATTCTGGCATGAAAAAGATGCTAGGCTTGAAAAAATAATGCAGAGTTCAACGAGTAACACTTGAATGTAAGGGGCAGTTAAATGAATGAGCTCATCACTACGTGGTTAATAGAGCAGGGCGTTAGCCACAGTCACCTTGAATTAAGCGCACTAGGAATTGGTTTAGCCATCATTTTCTTGCTTGCTATCGCGAGTTATTATCTCGTTAAACATCAGATCCTTAAGCTAGCCCATAAGGTGATTATTAAAACTAAAAACACTTGGGATGACGCGTTAATTGAGCATAAGGTGCTCATTCGTTTAACGTTATTGCTACCTTTTGTTTTAGTATTATTTTTAACTCCGCTTATTTTCTCTAGTGAGAATTTACTCGCGGAGGTGCTGGTTTTATTAGCAAAAATTTTTTTAACGTTTCAGGTGGCGCGGGTTATTAGCGCAGTACTCAATGTCAGTAAAAGCCTTTATCGCGAAACGGCAAAACAAAAATACTTACCACTTAATGCCATTATTCAAGTTATTAAGTTAGCGGTCTTTATAGTGACCGCTATTATTATTATTTCATTGATTTTAGATCGTTCGCCAATATATTTACTCAGTGGTTTAGGAGCGTTAACTGCGGTGTTAATTTTAGTGTTTCAAGACACTATTAAAGGCTTGGTAGCAAGTATTCAAATTTCTGCTAATAAAATGGTCGTGGCGGGAGACTGGATTGAGTTACCAAAATATGGTGCTGATGGCGATGTTATCGAAATAGGTTTAAATACCGTTAAAGTTGAAAACTTTGATAAAACTATTACCACAGTACCCACTTATGCGTTGATCAGCGATTCATTTAAAAATTGGCGCAATATGTATCACACCGGTGCACGGCGTATTAAGCGAACCTTGATTATAGATATCGCCAGTATTGATTTTTATTCATTAGAAAAAGTAGACTTTTTAGCAAACACCAACTTATTAAAAAGCTATTTAACAGTTAAAAGACAGCAGCTTAAAGTTGAAAATAAAATAGAAAATCAAGATGTTAACTTGAATGGAATAGATATTCGTCAGTTAACTAATATTGGTACATTTCGCGCCTACATTGAAATGTATTTGCATCAAAATCAGAGTGTCCGCAATGATTTAACCTGTATGGTAAGACAACTACCCGCAACGGCAAGCGGTTTACCATTAGAGTTATATTGCTTTGCTAACACAACCGACTGGGTTCAGTACGAGGCTATTCAAGCCGATATTTTTGATCACCTTTTTGCCATAGCACCACAATTTGATTTAAGAGTGTTTCAGCACCCGACAGGATTTGATTGGCAAAACTCAGCAAAATAAATGAGAATAAAGAGTGATTACTGTCGAGTTGCGATAAAAGCTCTTTAATACTCACAACTTTATATCTCACACTGTTTCTTTCCATCGCTGATTACCTTTGCCTCATCACACCTTCTTGCGTGGTAGAAGCAACTAATTCACCTTGGCGATTATATATTTGTCCACGCACCAAACCTCGACCATTACTTGCTGAAGGACTATCCATACAATATAACAACCAATCATCAAAGCGAAACGGTCGATGGAACCACATGGCATGATCGACAGTCGCTATTTGAAAATTTGGTTTAAAATGACTGGTGCCATGTGGCAATAATGCCGTCAGTAAAAAGTGAAAGTCTGACGCATAGGCAAGCATACAGCTATGAATGCGTAAATCATTCGGTAAACTGCCATTGGTTTTTAGCCAGCTTTGGCTATGTGAATCAGTTTTTTCTGGCTTGAGCCAGTTATACTGTTGAACGGGACGGATTTCGATAGGTTTTGCAGCTAAGCATTTTTTACGCATAGATTTGGGTAAAATATCTTGGTGTTCAACCATAAAATCATCATACGAACGTATGCCATCAGGAGAGGGAACATCTGGCATAGTGTCTTGATGGTTAAAGCCTTCTTCAGGTTGCTGAAAAGAAGCGGTCATATAAAAGATGGCTTTGCCATTTTGTATGGCTTGCACTCTACGCGTACTAAAGCTAGCACCGTTTCGAAGATCTTCCACCTCATAAACGACAGGTTTTGAGGCATCTCCAGCCCGTAAAAAGTATGAATGAAGTGAGTGCACAAAACGATCGGCGTCAACTGTCTCTTGGGCGGCTGATAATGCTTGCCCCATGACTTGACCACCAAATAAAGCCCGAAAACCTAAATCTTGGCTTTGACCTCGGTAAATACCTTGCTCTATAACTTCTAATTTTAATAAAGCCAATAGCTCATCTAAAACGACACTCATATATATTCTCTTAATTATTTATAGTTATTTATAGTTATTTATAGTTATTTATAGTTATGTAACTGTGCTCAACTATTATTAGTTCATAATAACAGCCTTTTTTATAATATAAATATTGATGTGAACAATAAAGTAAGTTAAATTGCTCTATATGCGCTTAATTTTTAAACTAAGCAGCAATTTAAATGGACTTTTTACGTTTAAATATTAGAGGTTCAGCATGCAAGCAATAGCAGAAAGAGAAGTACTCTTAGAAAGACGGCAGCACAATTTAACGTCTGAAACGTTATGGAATAAATTGTCTTTGGCACAAAAATTTGCGGCAAGTAGTTTGACGCAATTTGGTTATGATTTGACTTACATTCGTCATTATAAGACTGGAAGTTTGGCGATATTATTATGTAATGATAATGCGGCGACTATCTCTAGTGAAGGTGAAATTGATACTTCACCCAATGTTATTATTAGAGATTAGTCACAGCTCTTTCACTTATGAAAGTCAGTTTGGTTTTTCTTCATTCGTTGAAAGCCAACTAATTATCTGTTTTTTTTACCTCATCGTATTTTATCAATAGTGACTCCACTAATGAAACGAACCCGATTAAGTTATTACTTCCCCATAATCGTTGAAATTTGGTGTCAGCTTTAATTACTTTGTCGGCAAACTCTTTGAATACTTCAGGGTCTTGATTGTTAAAACATTTATTAATGATTTTTTGCATTCTTCCTTTACCCGTTAAACACTCTCGAAAAATAATGGCATAATTATTAATCAATGGCTTCAGCAGCTCGACATTACTTTTTTCTGATGATTGCTCTGTCTTAGCGATGAGTAGACTGAGTCGTTTTTTAACGAAGTCTTCTTGACTACTAGCAAGTAATGCCATTGATTTCGATAACGCTATACTCTCTTTTTTAGCATTGGCTAATTCGCGTTTTGAAACGAGTAAATCGCGTTGTAATTTTTCAGAACGAAAATAAAAATAAACACTAATAGCAACGAAAATAACAGTAATGAGTAATACAGCGAACATTTTTCACCTAAAATTTATGGGTATACTTATATTGATTTTGCTGCCGCGCTTAGTCGCGACAAAAAAATATAAGGGTCTATATCTTGAAAATCTGGGCTCTCTATTGAATAAGAGAGTGTAACTGAAAACTCCCCTAAATTGGCAAAAAATCTTAATCGTAAGGCCTGTATTATTTTTTTTATTGTCAAGTTAGCTTCTTCTTTGGTTTGATGAGGAAAAAAGAATAAATATTCACCGTCATTAATCAAACCAGCATGCTCAAATTCATTGGTATACTCATGAATTAAATTCGCAATGCCAATATTCACTTCACTGACAATCTTTTGGTTAAACTTGAACGTTAATTCTTGCCAATTAGTAATTGAAATATAACCTAATGTTAACGAATAGGAGTATTTTTTTGCCATGTTAAAATTAGTTTGATATAGCTGCTTTGTTTGAGCGGGATTTGCTAAAGTAACATTGAATTTTTCTTGGATGTCATACTTGTTTTTCGAACGTTTGGCTCTACGTCTTAGCCAAATAACGAGTTGGCCAAATAATAGCGTTATGATTATGACGGCCAGTAGGGAAATTATGGTTTGTTGTTGCTGACACTTACTTGCAAAGGCACTTGTTAATTCACTTTGCTCTGCCAACTTCAATGTTAATTTTCTAGCCTCTGAACTGTCGACAAGATTTTGTTTTTGTATTTTATTCGCTTTGGTATTGGCGGATTTATTGTTAAGTAAAGCTTGGCTATATTTTTTTTGCCAAAAATAAGCGCTATCAATAGCACCTTGATCTAAATACATTTGAGCAAGTAATTGGTAAAAAATAATATAATTATTATTCAATATAATATTTTCAGCTATTTTTTCTGCTTCAATTAAATAGTGCAAGCTTGCTGGTAATTGTTTGGTTTCATGGCTTATTTGAGCGAGCGTGATAAGTGTTTCTAAATAGGGTGTTGTCAAATTGTGTTGATGAAATATTTTTTTCGCTTGTAGCAGCTCTGTCGTCGCTTGTGAATACTGTTGTTGGTGTTGCAATGTTAAGGCTAAGCCTTGTCCAGCATAAGCAGCATAGATGGGAGCAGCTTTTTTCTCTGCGTATTCTTTAGCTTCCCAATAAGCGTTATAGGCATCGTTGTAACGCTGTAAGTTAAAATAAGCATTACCGAGGTGGTAATATGTTTGGTCAACATTATCTAATCTGTTGAGATTAAAACGAAGTTTTAATATTTTCAGTTGTACAGTGAGAGAGGTTTCAAATTCACCTAAGTGGTAATAAGCATTAGCTAAAATAGACAACAAAGAAATGTGTTCATTAAAAGAAGGGTTTTGTTTAATAATGTTTTGAACTTGTTGCATGTCTTCTAACGCTTTACCAGGTTGTGATAACATGGCATAAGCCGCACTTCTATAGCTTAGCGCAAACAATAAATATTTGGCATTACTCTTAGTTATGGGAGATTTAATTGTTTGTTCAGTAACGGTAAGTAGCTTTTGATAGTGTTTTTTTGCGGTAAAAATTTTTGCTAATTGTACTTGTAAACAAAGATAAGTTTTTTGGCTTGAGTTGGTTAGCTTCATGCCATCTTGGGCAAATTGAAACGCGGTTTCTAATTCTCCTTTATTCATGGCAATGTCAATGAGCAACAAATAAGTTTTGGTAACAATTTCATTTGGGTATTTATTGCGGTGAGGAATTATTTTATTGCTTAAGGGAATGACTTCATCAGAGCGCAAACTTTCAGGGTTTTGTCGAAATAAGTGCTCTACTTGCTTGATGAGCTGCTCTTGCATCACTAAAGTATTTTCACCTGCAAAGGCATTAGAAACACTAAAGCCAAAGGCAATAGTGATTAAAATGTTAAATAAAAAAAATATTTTTCTTATAGAGAACATCAACAAAAACACAGCTTTGGTTAGAATAGAAATGTTATTTTAACGTGATTTTTGGACACTTGTTAGTTTTTTTTGTTTACAATCTAAAATCATGGCTTATAATGATCTTGAGCTACTAAAGCTCGACAAGGGCAAATCTAACGAAAGTTAGAGACGCAAAGTTACCGGTCTAACGGGAAACCTATGACAGCGGGACTGCCAAATTTAGATGTAGTGGGGGCTCTTCTATTTTAACAGCTTTCTGTCTGTTTCCTCGGTCTACTTTGCGTGGCTTCCTTGCCTTTTTTACACTTAGCTATTAATTTTATTTTCCCCTATGATTACTTCCAAGTCATTACTTTTTATTGTTAGCTTTTTTGGCCTTACCATGTTTTATCTTTTCGTTAGTAATATAATCATCTATTACTGTTTCTAATATGCTCAATGGAATAGAACCATTTTTTAAAACCTGATAGTGAAAGTCACGTACATCAAAAGCATCTGCTAAGGTGTTTTCTGCTTTTTTACGTAAGGGCTTAATGGTTAACTCGCTAATTTTGTATGATAAAGCTTGGCCCGGCCATAAAATATAACGATCAATTTATGTTTGAACATTATGTAAAGATGATGCCGTGTTGTCAGCAAGGTAATTAATAGCTCGCAGGCGTGATCAACCTTTTGTATGCATTCTTGTATCAACAACAAGGCGACATACTCGCCACATTTCATAAGTTAAGCGACCAAAGTTGTGATAAGGGTTTTGATACACACCTGCCTCAAGGCCTAAATATTCTGAATATAACCCCCAGCCTTCGCCAAATACCGAAATATAGGTGCGGTTGCGAAACTTGGGTACATTTGTCATTTCTTTAGCAATTGAACCTTGTAGATGATGCCCTAGCACAGCTTCATGCAATGTTAATGCGGTCAGCACATATAAAGGGGTCTATCAAGTCGGTAAGTATTCACCCAGTAATTACCAGCCTGATCACCGCGAGCAGAATCGGAGTAGCGGCCGGTAGTATACTTGGGCGCATGTTTGCTGGTACTTTAATTACACCGTAAGGGGGTCTTGGCAGAATTTTAAATAAAGCGGGTAATTTAGCGTCCATTTGCTTGGCAATGAAAGACGCTTCTTTTAATAATGCTGTTAGCGTTTTGGCATAGAGCCGTTCATCGCTAGGTAAAAACTCTACAAAAGCAGAAAAATCACCCTCAAATTTTACCTGCTTGATAATAACATCCATTGCAGCGCGAATACGCTTAACTTAGGCTAAGCCTTGTTAATGTATTGCATCAGCGCTCAACGTTAAAGTAGTGTCATACTGTACTCTATTTTGGTAGTAAGTTTCACCATTGGGTAATGATGTGGCGGCAATGTTGTCGCGCTCGTTGGCTTGATAGCGATTAACCATAAAATGGTAGTATTTTTGATACGCAGGAACAACCTGTTCTCGAAGTATATCTTTTGTTTCTTGTTTGAGTATTGTTTGTGTTGTGGTTGTTACTTGTGATGAAATTTTTTTTAAAGGTTGATAATAGCTGCTATTACTAACATCACTTACTATATAGCTTTGTAGATTGCTCAAATCCTTCTAGCGCGACTTTGGGCTGAGTAATGCCCGTTTTAATGGCATAAATTAATACCGCACTATTGATTTGGTTTTCTTTACTCAGCGTGTTGCTGTCAATATTCACCAACACTGATATATGCTTGAGTTTTTCATTTTTCTCAGCCAAATTTTCTAGTGATAAATCAGTCGGTTTTCCATTGTTGCCGCCAACCTGTGAGTTGTTAAAAGGGCTAGATTGTTGATAAAACTGTTGGTGAGTAATGATTAATTACTGTAATTGTTGATCGCTTTTACTTAAGAAGATATTTTTTGACTTATCCGTAGTGTGGGGAGTTTGACTACAACTTATTAATAAAAACACAATAACAATAGGAAAGAAAAATTTATTCTAAATAACCCGATAGTGAAAGTTTGATTATGTTATTTTAGTGAGCAACTAAGGTAACAGATAAATAATATAAATTTTGTAGATATTTGCTCTGAGATACTAGAGAATAAGCTAAGAGGTACCAAAGAGTACTATAAATGCGACAAGGAGTGCCACAACGTAATGAGGTGAATCGGTGAAATATCACGATTCGACAAAGCAAGCAGATAAAATCATGGCACTGGCAGTTAAACAGCTGAAACAGTGGCAGTTGGCGGTTAACCCCATTAATTACGCCGTTAGTTATGAATACTGCAAGAAGAATAATCCAATACTTGTTGCTAGCATTAAACGCATATTGTTGTCAGGCAAGGTAATAGATAATTTTTTTATGGAGCAATCTTATAAAGAACACTGTCTTGAACAAAGTAAATTTCGTCATGAAATTGTTACTGATCTTGGGCAATTATTTGAACAAGTTCAGCACAGCTGTCAGTTATCGACCTCGAGCTCCCAAGCATTCATTGAACAATTAGATGATAATATTCCAGCCTTGATGTCTAATGATAAATCTGAAGTAAAAACAGCGATTACGCAATTGCATCGTGCTTCATTGTCTTTTAAAAAACAACAGCAGCAATTGGCTGAACAATTACAACAATCACAACAACAGAGCAAAGCGCTAGAAAACGAGTTAGAAGAGGTGCGTCAAGAGATTTACTTAGATCCGGTAACAGGTTTGTATAATCGCAAAGCAATGTCACAGCATATAGATACTTGGTTGACTGAAGATGAGAATAGGACTGTAGGCGCTATTGTGGTGAGCGTTGATCATTTTTCCCAGTTTAGTGAAAAGTTTGGCGGTTTAATTGGTGATGTTATTTTATCAAAAATAGCAAAAAAAGTAGCCAGTTATGTTGATGATAGCGGCTTGCCGGTACGTTCAGCTAATGATGAATTTATTGTGTTACTACCCGATGTTGATGGTGGCATTGCTGCCGAAATAGCTGAAAAAATAAAACAAGGTGTAGAGAAGTTGCGTTTTGTTAGTGTGAAATCAGGTATCCGACTTCCTAAAATGAGTGTTTCATTAGGCGTAGGTGAAATGCAACCAAAAGAAGGGTTGAATCAATTTATTAGTCGCAGCCGTAAAAGTATTATGACTGAGAATAGAGAATAGAGAATAGAGAATAGAGAATAGAGGTTATTTATCAAGTAATTTCGCTAAGGCTGTTATATTATGCTCAGAAAAAACCTTAATACCTGCCTGAGTAAGTAAGCGACTGGTCACTCCCTGACCGTTAATTTTCTTATTAGAAAATGAACCATCGTAAATAAATGTGCTCCCACAAGATGGACTCGATTCCTTCAACAAGGCAAACCGTAGCTGATGCTTTTTGCATAGTGCTAGGCTTTGCTGTGCGCCATCGTTAAATTGTATGGTGACATTAACGCCTGTTTGGGTGAACACTTGACCACTGGCCAGATCTTGCTCGGCGGGTTCCCTTGGTATTGATAAGCCTCCTGAAACCTCAGGACAAATAGCCACGAAACGGTTTTGCTTTTGCCATAAGGCAATTAAGGACTGCTCAAGACGCTTCTGTTCGCCATTATAACGAACCTTGTCCCCTAAAAAGCATCGGCTGATTAAAATTTTATCAAACATTAATATTACTCATTATTGGGTGAACTCGCTGTTAATAGCTTATTTAGCGCGAGTATTGTCATTTGGCTAATTTCATCATGAGCATTAATCCAGCAAGATTGGCTGTAATAATCAAAATTGAGTAAAAATTCACTTGTTTGCCAGGTAAAACGTAGGTTTTCCCTGTCGGCACCAATGATTTTTTCTTTTAATTGGTGGTGAGGGATTTTTGATAAGATTAATTGACTCAGAGTACTAATGTCTTCTTGAAACCACTCAGTATTAAAAGTAATGGTTATTTGATTATCAATAGTGCTAATTAAGTGAATAGTGTGTTGTTTGGATAACATAGACACTCCAATGAGTAATGCTTGATGCTAATCATACTATTAAGTTAAAAAAATAACGACAGCATAAATTATTTTACATATACTATTTGAAACAATAAATAGTTCTGATTGACAAAGAGAGATAACTACTATGAAAAAACTTACTCTTGCAGTTGCTGCAACCGTAATGATGACGGGTTCTGCCTTAGCTGGCGATGTTGATGCTGGTAAAGGAAAATCTATGATGTGTAGCGCATGTCATGGTGCTGCTGGTATTTCTGCTATTCCTACTTACCCTAATTTAGCAGGCCAAAAAGAAGCTTACTTGGCTAAGCAACTTACAGACTTTAAATCAGGTAAGCGTAATGATCCTACTATGAAAGGTATGGTTGCAGCATTAAATGAAGCTGATATAGCTAACCTAGCAGCATATTACGCTAGCTTAAAATAAACTAAAATTAATCTTTAGTGCATGAAAAAGCGCCCGTTGGCGCTTTTTTTGATCTTAACTTTTGAAATTTAGAGGGTTTATTGATTATGCTCTTTAATCAAGGATAAAAACGCCTGACCGTAACGGGAAAGCTTTACATCGCCAATACCACTAATAGCCAACATTTTCTGGGAGGTTAGCGGTTGTACACGTGCTAATTCAGACAGCGTTGTATCATTAAAAACAATAAAGGGCGCAATATCTTCGCTATCGGCAATACTTTTACGCAACTCACGCAGTTTGGCAAACAAGTTTCTATCGTAAGTCTTTTGCTGACTTTTATGTTGCCAATAACTGGCCTTTTGTAAACGTGGACTTGCTAACATCAATGGTTCGCATGCCTTAAGTACTAGGCCTGAAGCTTGTGTTAAGCACAAGTTAGATTGTTGTTCAATGTCTTGTTGTAAGTAACCTAAATGTATTAACTGAGCAATTAAAGCAAACCAATAGCCCGGCGTTTTCCCTTGTCCTATGGCAAAGGTTGATACTTTGTCATGTTCGAGTGTTTTTACTTGCGCTGTTGATTCACCACGTAAAACATCAATGACATGGTTAATATCGCCTTGCTCTTTAATGCGAAAAACACAAGAAAGAATTTTTTGCGCAGGGATGGTGGCATCAAACTGGCTCGGAGGGTCTAAGCAAATATCACAGTTTCCGCAACTTTTCTCGGTATATTCGGCAAAATAATTAAGTACGACTTGTCGGCGACAAGTCTGTGCATCAACAAAGGCACTCATGGCGGCAAAGCGTTGTAACTCTACATTCACTCGCGCTTGATTATCACCCTCGCTAACCCGTTTTTTAATGCGGGTAATATCTTTTTCCGAGACTAGAAATAAAGCTTCTGCGGGTAGACCATCACGGCCAGCACGGCCAATTTCTTGATAATAAGATTCTAAAGTACGTGGCGGTTCAAAATGAATAACGTAGCGAACATTGGGTTTGTTGATCCCTAAACCAAACGCAACCGTAGCGACAACAATTTGAATATTGTCTTTAGTAAAGCCCTCTTGCACCATGGCACGAATTTCATTTTCTAAGCCAGCATGGTAAGCCGCACAGTTAATACCGCAAACGGCTAAAAATTTAGTCAGTTTTTCTACTTGCCAGCGACTATTGCAATAAATAATGCCACTGTCTTCCGCTTGTTTACGGATATACCCTAAGACTTGTTTTTCACCATCATATTTGGGAGCTAGGGTAAAACGAATATTAGCTCGATCGAAACTGTCTAATTGAATATAAGGATTATGTAGTGCTAATTGCGTTAAAATATCTTTTCGAGTGGTGACATCGGCGGTGGCGGTAAGTGCCATAACTGGTACGTTGGGGAAATTTTGCTTCAGACATTGCAGTTGGGTATAGGCGGGACGAAAGTCATGTCCCCACTGGGAAATACAATGGGCTTCGTCGATGGCAAATAAACTTAAGGGCAGTTCGTTTAATCTCTGCAGAAAATAACGATTGGTTAAGCGCTCTGGCGCCACATAGAGTAGTTTTATTTCTCCTTGATCAAGGCGAGAAAAAATATCATTAATCGTGTGCGGCTCTAACGATGAGTTAATAAATGCGGCAGAAATGCCTTGCCTAGTTAAGCTATCTACTTGATCTTTCATTAGGGCAATCAATGGCGATACCACAATGGTCAAGCCGGGCAGTAAAATGGCAGGTAATTGGTAACATAAAGATTTTCCGCCACCTGTAGGCATTAACACTAATGAGTCTCTACCTTGCATCAGATTATTTATAATTTCTGCTTGCCCAGGGCGGAAATGATCATAGCCAAAATAATGTTTTAAAGTATTTTGCAAAAGAGTATTGTTTGTTTCTGAAATAGAAAGGCTAGTATTCGTGTTCAACAAAGTTTCTTCAAGGCGGTTTAATAGCAACTATTTTACCCTAGAGTGGCAGGTGAGTGATCATTATTTTTACGCTATTTTTTAAAAATGGTGTTAGTCTTAATTATCAATATATTAGACTAGAGATGAAAGTACTATGCAGTATGAAGAAGTGTACAAGCAGTTATCGGATGAATGGAATCGTAATATGCCATTTAATAAGTTGCTGGGTTTAGAAATAACACATTTCAATGCTAAGCAATCAGAAGTACGCTTTGCTTGGCACGATAAATTAATTGGTAACCCGAGGCAGAAAATTCTTCATGGGGGCGTCACCGCATCAGCATTAGACTTAGCTGGTGGTGCGGTCGCTGCCGCCAATATTCTTGAGCAATTGCCTCAAATAACCCCAGAAACTATCCAGCAAAGCTTAAGTAAAATAAGTACCATTGATTTACGCACCGACTTTTTACGTCCTGGTCGCGGCGAACAATTTATTGTCACCGCGCATATTATCCGTAGTGGCAGTAAAGTGGCTGTTGCTCGCATGGAAATGCACAATGAATTAGGTGATCATATTGCCTTTGGTACGGGTACTTATATGGTGGGTTAGCCATACATTTCTTTGAGGGAATGTCGCGAGATCTTAATTGCGCTTGTGTTACTATGCGCGTTCTTTATTTATATAAAATTTTTATTCATGAACTCAATGTCATCAGCAGAGCAACAAGCAGCAACACGTATGGGAGTGTTTAACGCACTCGCCGCTTATGTTATGTGGGGTGTTGCTCCTATCTATTTCAAATTGCTTGTTGATATTGGTGCGGGTGAAATTTTAATGCACCGTGTTATTTGGTCTAGCCTATTTCTACTGATATTAGTCTTAGTGATGAAAAAATGGCCAACGTTAATTATTTTATGCCGACAGCCTAAGCTGATACTTAAACTCGCTGTTTCTGCTGCGATATTAGCGCTGAATTGGTTATTATTTATTTGGGCAGTAAATAATGATCACTTACTTGATGCCAGTTTAGGATATTTTATTAATCCTTTGTTTAATGTAGCGTTGGGTATGTTGTTTTTTAGTGAGCGGTTGAGAAAAAATCAATTTATTGCGGTAATTTTGGCTGTTATTGGTGTTTTAGTACAGCTTTTTACTTTAGGTTCAATCCCTATTGTGTCGCTGATTCTAGCAAGTACCTTTGCAGCTTACGGCGTGTTGCGTAAAAAAATGCAAGTGGACTCCTTTGTTGGCCTGCTGGTGGAATCATTATTAATGTTACCGTTTGCATTAATTTATTGGCAATTTTTTGTTGATAGCGCTACAACAGATTTAATAGCAAATAGTGACAGCTTGAATATAACGCTTATTTTAGCGGGTGTGGTGACAACGGCTCCTTTATTGTGCTTTACTGCTGCGGCCAAACGTTTAACCTTATCTAGTTTGGGGTTTTTTCAGTATATTGGCCCCAGTATCATGTTTGTTTTAGCGATATTCTATTATCATGAATCAATGCAGGAAGCTGAATTTATAACCTTTATTTTTATTTGGTCAGCGTTAGCTTTATATAGTGTAGATTCTTTTCATTATATGAAAAGAGCAAACAGTCTTTGAGTTAACCTAATCGCTATGACGCTTAGTTTGAAGTGTTAATCAGCAAAGGAAGGGTGATAGTACAAATTACGCCTTTTCCTAAAGCGCTTTGCATTTCTATGCGGCCACTCAGTTTTTGTTCAATAATATTGAAAACAATGTTCATGCCTAAGCCAGTACCACCTTTATTACGTTTAGTGGTAAAGAAGGGATCAAATACTTGCATTAAGGTGTTTTCATCCATGCCTATACCATTGTCTTTATAGATTAAACTAATTTCATCATGGCTATTTTGTTCTAGGTGAATAGCAATATTATTGGTCAAGCTATCGTGATTATTATCAGGATCGAAACCATGACGAATTGAATTGTTCACTAAATTAGTCACTACCTGAGCTAAGGCACCTGGAATGGTATTAATATAAAAATCAGCTTCACCGCTATATTGATAATGCACTTGCCTTCTTTTCATTTCGTTGGTTAAAGTTGTCATGACTTCATTAATATAATCGGCTAGGTTTATTTCTCTTGTTTCTTCAATAATTTGATCCGCAGCGACATCCTTAAAGTTATGCATTAACTCAATGACTCGCTCTAAGCCGTTATTAGATATTTTCGAAGATTCACTAATAATACTTATAAAAGACTGTAACTGCTTTTGACTTAAGGTTTTATCTTTTAATTTCTTCGCGATATCTTCAATATTTTCCTGAATTAGACTGGTAGACGTTACGGCAATGCCAAGGGGAGTGTTAACTTCATGGGCAACGCCAGCAATGAGTTTACCTAGTGATGCCATCTTCTCAGACTGTATTAGCTGATTTTGAGTTTCCTCTAAATGCGCTAAAATTATGCTAAGTTTACGAGTGGTTTTTTTATTTTTCAAAAATAAACCCGCTACTAGCACAAAAGCAAAAGCTATTATAATCACTAAAATAGTCGTTATTGTGATGGTAGTTTTTTGTTCTACTATGGTTTGTTGTTGTACCACTAATTCATTACCTTGTACGTCAAGCGCTTGTTGTTGATTGGCGATATTTTGCTGCTGTTTTTGCAGTATTAATCTGTTTTTTTTGATCAAATCAGCCATTTTCTGATTTTCTTGTTCCTTTTTTTCTACTTGTTGCTTTTTCTCCTTTATGGCTTGTGTTTGCTCACTGTAGTTTTCATTAGCGTCACTTAATTGTTGAAGGATATGGGCGAGGTCTTGCTCTTTTTTTTGTAAAGCTAGTTGTTGTTTTTTTTCATTCAGCGTCAACTTTTTCATGGCAAGTTGTTGTTGCTTAACCTCTTTAGTGCTGCGTTGCAAATTAATATTAAGTTGACTGAGCTTTTGGTTACTTACTTTTATTTTAGCTTGCTGCATTGCTAACTCAGCATTTAAAATAAGCTCTCGCTGTCTAGTCGCTTGCATTGCTTGTTCAGTTTCGCGATATAAAGAAGCAATATCTAGTTCAGTTCCGCCGAGCAATAATAATTGTGCTGACGTTTTTAGCTGTTCATAAATAATGTTAGATTTATTGATTTCAAAAGAAACAGCCTTGCTGTTATCAGCATTAACTAAGTTCACCATGGCATTGTGCTTATCAGCGCTATTATCGGTCACAAGCAAAGTTTGAGAGCCTCTAACTTGTGTGGCTATTTGGGCAAGTTGTTTGTTAAATTTATTGGGGATATAAAGTAAGTCAGCAACTCCACCTTGTGCTATGTCATTGATCGTTAATATATTTATATTTTTATGTTTAACTTTTCTATTGTTAAACGAACGTGTTAGTAAAGTGCTGAATTCGTTATCTTGATAAACGGCAATAACAAACTGTTTTTTGCTGTTCTCTTCAGGCCAAGTAATATGTTTTAAAAAATTGTAGAGGTAGGCAGCCTTAATCTGTTCTTTGCTTAATTGTTGTGTGAACGTTATTTTGGAGAAAAGCAGACAAAGAGACACTAAGAGCATAACCATTGAAAATCTATAGTGTATTTTTATCATTAACACTTAGCCCTATGCGCTTAGAATTACCGTATAATTTACTATACCCAAACTACCTCAGGCGCTCTGAAAATCGCATATTGAAGTGGCTTGACTATATATAAAACATCAAAATGTTCAATAGTCAATGATTATCAAAAATTTAGCGAAAAAGAACGAGCGTATATTACTGTCAATGGTATAAACTCCATGTCATTAATCGCTATGAATTTTAAGCTAAGAGTTACTTTATGCAAAAATCCAGTGCTCCAGCACAGTGCCCACAATTATGTACGGTTACTTTACTGGGTAATTTAGTCAGTAAACCAGACATTCGTTATCGAGCTAACCCCGTGCTAGCTATTACTGAAATTGTTTTGGCAACCCGTAGTAAATGGTTAGATAAAAAAAGCAATCAATATAAAGAATGGACAAGTTTTCATCATGTTAAAGTTGAAGGCTATCTTGTTGAACAAACTCTTTTACAGGCAGAAAAGGGTGATGTTATTTTAATACAAGGTTACTTGAACCATATAAAACCGAGTACTGCAACCAGTGGAAATCATCCCGCTATTATTCATGCTACTTTTATTCAAAAATTTGCTAAAAGCTACACTAAAAGTGTTAATCAAATTCATTGTAGTGGGCAACTTGCTTCATCGCCGCAACTTATTACCACGGCAAACAATAAGTTGATGGTACAGGTGAATATAACTATTCATCAGCAAATTTATGCGATAGATAAACAGAGTTGGCAGGCTATTTCACTTGAGCGTGAGTTGCATGTGTGGGGGAAACAAGCGCAAAATTTGGCTGAAAAAGCAATTATCGGCGATAATATGATAGTAGAAGGTAAGTTGAGTTATTTAGCGACGGCAGCTAAAACGCAGTTCGTTGAAGGTAAAACAATCCATTTATTGAAAAATTAATCATTTGTTTTATTGATGTTAATTGTAGATAAAGTATTATTTACTAAGATGTTATATAGGTAAAGAACTTCGTGATGTTAATGATTGTTAAGCGGTATTTGGTAAAAAAAGGAAAATTATCACTAGTATGCTATTGGCTGGTGAGTTTATTTTTATTGCACTCGGGTAACCTTGCTGCCGCTAGTAATAGTTACCGGCTAGATAAAATATCTCAATTGAATCAGCATGGGGTAAAGGATAATAATTGGCAACAAGTAATTGCTAACCCGAGTAATAAAGAACAGTTTTTCATTATTAATGGTACAGGGCAGCTTTATTTGCTTGAAGAGGCTATTGCTACAAAGGCGGTATTAGACCTAACCAGTGTGTTGTCAGGAAATACCAAACAGAGTGATAACGCCGCCATTAAACTAACCGCGATGGTGCTACATCCTAACTTTTCATTACGTGACCAAGTAGGGCATGGCACTTTTTATACTGCCCATCTAGAGCCGCTCAATAAAAAGAGTAAAACGAAGCGATTACAAGAGCGCTCAGCTGATTTGGCGCTTGAGTTTGATGCAGTTATCACTGAATGGCAATTTAACTCGGCTAATTATCAAGACGTGGATCTCAGTACTAAGCGAGAAGTACTGCGAATTGCGGTTCCTAATGAAAGCTTTACTGTGGCACAATTGTCATTTAATCCTGCCGTTAAATCGTGGAATGATAATTTTGGTTTGCTCTATATCAGTTTAAGTGGCGATAAAAAATGGCAAAAACCATTGTATTCAGGAGTTATTTTACGAATAAATCCCACTAAGTTTGGTTTGCGCAGCTTTACCGTACCCAGTGATAACCCCTTTTTGAAAGATAGCCAAATTAAAGATGCTATTTATTTGCTGGGTGGGCAATATATTCAACAATTTATTTGGCCAGATAAGCACAGTGAACAAATTTTGCTTGTTCACCAATATAATCAACAAAATTTATTATCTTTAACCGCAGGACGTGATGACTGGCGGGTTAAAGTGCCGGAAAAAGTACTTTATCACAGTGATGAAGTTATTGACGACCTACTCATGTACCGCGGACGAAAGCTTCCTTATTTAAGAAATAAGTTATTACTACTTAAACATAAAGATCAGAGCTGGATCATGGAGTCTTTAGTGTTTAAGCGCTCTTTGTCATCCATAAATAATGAAACAAACACACCGCAAGTAGAGTGGCAATTTACCCCGCAACAGTTATCCGCTAACAGCCAAGTGAGCTTTAACGTGAATTTATCGGGTGAAATTTTGCTTTTAGATAATAATGAAAACCATCTATATCATTTATCGCAAAACAATCTTGATCTGATAAGTGAGAGTGAAGAACAAATATCGGTAGAGGCTTCTTCAGGCAATAGTTTTTTAGTCATATTCATATTGGCCGTTGTTGGCGGAGCTTTTTACTATCTAGTTACGCGTAACAAATTTTCTGCGAAAACCTTAGTAAGACAACAATACGCCCATCTTGAGTTAAGTGAGTCTAAGCAGCAAATAGGTTTATATCGCCGTCATAACAGTAGTGCTGAAATTGTTATGGATTTGGTGGATATTGTCAGTAGTGAGGTGCAACTGAATGAAAATGGTATAAACCTTATTAATCAAGATGTTGGTCATGGTTTTAGTGATGGTAAAGAGCAAGGCTTGCGTGCTATTTTTACTAAAGAGCATGTTGACAAAATGATTGATGGCAAAATCAGGCAAATCAGTTTGCAGCTAACCGATAAGCAAAAACACAGCTATGTTGTTTGTTTATACATGCGTAAGGGCAGTAATCGTATCACTAAAAAGAGTTATTCCAAGGTGATTGATGAGTTAATTGATTGGTGCTGGCTTATTGGTAAACAAATAAATACAGGGCAAACTGGTGAGAGAAAAGTTAAAGATGTTGTTGATTGTGCTGAATCCGCAGCGCAAATGGCTGCAAAAAAGAAAAAAACCGCACCACTACACAATCAAGCGGCGGCTATTCGTCCAGCAACCCATAAAACACTTGTTGAATCTGCAGAGCAATCAAAAACTCAGCCTAAACCTAAACCTAAACCTAAACCTAAACCTAAGTCTAAGGTAATAGTAGTTAACGCAACAGAAGAAGAGGCTAGCAAGTTGGTCACTAAGCCAAAAGCACAACAAACAAGTGATACCATCATGGCTAAAAATACCAATAGCACTATAGACACTGAATTGGTTAATGCTTTGGAGAGGTTGGTGGTCTTGAATCAACAGGGATTTTTAACAACGGATGAATTTACCCAAGCAAAAGCGAAGTTATTGAAAAATCTGTTTGATAAACAGTAGCAAGTAAAAGGGTAAAAAATAACTGTTCACCACCGAGCCGCGATGCTCCACAGGGGGTCTTCGAGCCTACACAGAAGCTTTGCTACACTCGTGTAGTGTGGTGACCTTGATAATCTCTGTGGTAAATATTTTTAAGCTAGAATAACAACAAAAAAGCCGCCAATGATTGACGGCTTTTTTGGTTCGAATGAGATTATTACTTTAGCGTTAACAAATACGCAACTAAACTTTGATAATCTTGCTCAAAATTATTTTTGTCTAGCTCTTGAGCATTAATGCGATATTTACCATTAATGATCACTGCGGGAACACCAGTTATTGCTCTTTTTTGTGTCATGGTTTCTTGATTCTTTTTCATCAATTTTGCTTGGCTATTGACGCCAAAGCTTTTCATTAACTTATCAAATTTATCACCATCGGCACCATTAAGTACAAAGATGTTACGAATATCTTTTTCAGAGGTGATCACCGCACGTTGTACTTGAATATATTTAAATACGGCGTTAATCAGTTTTTTATCCATCCCTAATTGCTCAGCTACGACAACAGATTTAGTTAGCATGGCTTGTACTTTTGGTGAGGCAGCACGAAGAAAATCAACATGATTACGTTCAAAGCTAACACCTTCAGGTAAATTCTTTTTGACACTTTCCATAAAAGGTTCAAAACTAAAGCAATGAGGGCAATAAAAAGAGAAATATTCACGCACTTCTGTTTTGCTAGACAGTGTTTCATTTATTTTAGTGTATTGTTTACCTTCTGTGTATGTTGCTGCGTAGGCACTGGCTGAAAATGCGCTTAAAAGTATAAATAGCACCATAAAGTGCTGTTGTATTTTTCTCATCGTAATTCTTCCTATTTATTTCGCTGTCTTTTGAGTTTAAACGTTTATTAAGCTGGTAATAAACTTAATGGTGGCTGTTGTAAGGCTGACATTTGTTCTTTAAGCATCAGTATTTGCTGCTCCCAGTATTTTTCCGTATTAAACCACGGAAAATTTTGTGGGAAAGCAGGATCTTGCCAGCGTTTACATAACCAAGCCATGTAATTAACTACGCGCATGGTTCTTAATGATTCTATCAAAACAAGTTGACTAGATTCAAATGAAAAGAACTCTTCATAGCCCATTAATAAGGTATCAATTTGTAACAATTGTTGTTGTCTGTCACCTGAAAGCATCATCCATAAGTCTTGAATAGCCGGGCCAGTACGGCAATCATCAAAATCAACAAAGTGTGGCCCTTCATCACGCCATAATATATTGCCAGCATGACAATCACCGTGCAGACGGATTTGCTGTTTGGGTTTATATTGCTGTGCGGCAACTTCAATGACTTGCGTTAAAATGGTGAAGAAAGGATTCTGTAGCACTGAGGGTACAAAATTACTGGTGGCGATCGTTTCTTGGGCTTGATAGAGCATTTCATTAATATTGAAACTAGGTCTGTGTTGAAAAGACTCTTGCGCCGAAACAGCATGAATTCTCCCAACAAAGCGCCCCATCCATTCAAGCTGATTTAAATTGTCGACTTCAAAGATACGACCACCCCGGCAAGGGAATACCGCAAAATGATAGCCTTTATGTTCAAATAAGCTTTCACCATTCCTTTTAAGTGGAGCAACAATAGGAAGCTCTTGTTCGTCAAGCTCAAAGGAGAACTCATGCTCTTCACGAATTTGTGCCAATTGCCAGCGTTGTGGTCGATAAAACTTGGTGACGTATTTAGTTAGTTTGTCATCATGAAACTGATAAACACGATTTTCGTAACTATTAAGTGCCAGCAAACCGCTATCAACGGTAAAACCAGCACTTTCTAAACCGTCAATAATAGTATCGGGTGATAGTGCTTTAAAATCAAAATTAGCCATTAATATTCTTTTTGTTTGGAGTTACTTATACGTTATGGGTGAGCTATTAGCGCTTATTAAAAAAGCGACTTTCGTGTTCAATGCTCACATCATCTTCAGCAGATATTTGTTTAACTTTAAAGGTTATGTCTGTCATATAACCCTTAAGTTCATAGGGATCTACAGAGATGCTAATAGGTAAAGTGAATACGCTAGCGGCTTTAACAAGTATTTCTTGTTTACCATGCCACTGCGTATTTTCAATGCCTTTAACTGAAAGTTTATAGGTGTTGTCGGTTTGTGACATATTGAGAATTTTTAAGGTGAAAACGTTTTCTATCTCACCATTAAAATTCTCTTTTGCTAGTTCAGTTCTATCGCGAATAATATCAAGTGATAAGGGCACACGGTTAGCGATTTCTAATACCAACATAGTGCTCATTATCAGCAATACAACGGCATAACCGACGAGTTTTGAGCGAACTAAATGTACTTTTTTACCATCAAGCTCATGCTCTGTAGTATAGCGGATCAAGCCTTGCTCATATTTCATGTTTGTCATCACACTTGAGCAAGCGTCAACACAAGAACCACAGTTAATACATTCATATTGCAAGCCGTTGCGAATATCAATGCCCGTTGGGCATACTTCTACACACAAATTACAATCGATGCAGTCGCCTAAATCTAAAGCTTTATGATCTAGCTTTCTGCCACGGGCACCGCGGTTTTCGCCTCGCTTATTATCATAAGCAACAGTTAGTGTATCTTTATCAAACATCGCAGACTGAAAACGTGCGTAAGGGCACATGTGCAAGCACACGGTTTCACGCATCCAGCCCGCATTGCCATAAGTAGCAAAAGTGAAAAAAGCTAAAATAGTCGCCATAGTCATCGAAGTGCTGAGCGTGACAATGTTGAAGAATAATTCACTCATTGGCGAAAAATAACCAGCAAAGGTCATGGCAGTAAAGAGTGAGAAAAGCAGCCAACAACTATGTTTTAATGTTTTTTTCCAAAGCTTTCTAACGTTCATTTTTTGTTGATCTAGCTTTCTACGTTGGTTCGCGGTACCTTCAGTTTTTTCTTCAAACCAAATAAAAATGAAGGTCCATACGGTTTGTGGGCACATATAACCACACCAAACGCGTCCTAAAAAGGTGGTAACAAAAAATAGTAAAAAAGCACCAAAAATAAAGAGCCAAGCTAACAAGGTTAAATCTTGTGGCCATAAGGTTAAGCCCCACAAAGTAAAGCGTTGCTCACTGATATCAAATAATATCGCTTGATGACCGTTATATTGTAACCAGGGGAGTAAGGCGAAAAAGGCAAAATAAACTAAGTTCATGCGTTGTCTTAGTTTTTGAAAAAAGCCAGAGTTTTTACGTACATAAATTTGATCGCCGGGTTTATAACGCTCGTGAGCATTTTTAGCGGGATGAATTTTTACATTTTTGACGGGAATTTTGTTGGCATTGGATATAAATGGTTTTTCGTCGGCTCTCACGATAAATCCTTAGAAGACAAATATGTAATTAGTATAAGAAAATGGATTATGTTATTGTCCATAGCAAGAATAACATAAATTAGAGCATACTAATATACGAGCTTTTATGAAAAATTTATTGATCTTAATCGTGGCCGCCGCTGTTTTTTTACATTTTTATCCTCAACCTGAAGTAACGAAATTCTATAACGAACAAAAAGAAATCTTGCTTGATGGCTTTAGTGAGTTTAGTGATACTCAAGTACGCTTAAAGGCCGATAAAGTTTTTACTGATCTGCAACCCAAATTAACTAATTTTTCTGCAGAAGAAGTGAAATCTTTAAAAGAAATAACTTCGTCGAGAGCCAAGGTTAACGAGTTTTATCAAAGTTACTGTAAAGGGCAAATAGCGAGTATTACTTTTCATCCGACTAATCAAGCCAGTGTTTGCCACACGATAAGTAAATATGAAAATATGCTTTAAGGCTTTTTAAAACACTAGTTTTTTAGTTTAGTTAATAGTTTTGTGAAATTATCGGCGCTATTTTGCGCTTGGGCGTGCTCGCCATTACGCACCACCCAATGACCATTAACCATAACATCTTGGATCATATTTGCCCGGCTAGCAAAAATGACACTATCAAGTAAATGTTGGGTATTATTAGCATAAAGGCGCGTTTGGTTTTCATCTAGCACCAATAAATCTGCTTGTTTACCTATAGCTAAACTACCGGTATTTGAGCTCGTGCTTTGTGCGCCTCCCATCGCGGCTTTTTGCCATAGATTTTGCCCTACAGAGGCGGTGCTTGAAGAGGCAAGTATAGCTCTTTGCTGTTTGCTTAATCGCTGGGCGTATTCTAGCCAGCGTAATTCTTCAATAGGGTTAACACTGATGTGGCTATCTGAACCAATAGCCAAAGTACCCTCTAATGCTAAAAACTCAGTCGTCGGGAAAATGCCATCACCTAAATTAGCTTCCGTTGTTGGGCATATCCCCGCAATCGCTTGGCTTTTAACTATGCCTTGTTGTTCTTGCTCATTTATATGGGTAGCGTGAATTAAACACCAATGTTTGTCTAGATTAATATTATCTAATAGCCATTGCACAGGGCGTTTGCCATAGTGAGCAAGGCAATCGTTTACTTCTTGTTGTTGTTCACTAATGTGAATATGGACAGGTGCATTACTATCAAGCGAACGAATATGAGCCACCGCTTGCTCGATAGAGTTTTTGTCTACAGCACGAAGCGAGTGAGGTGCTATACCAATATTAGTATTGGCAAATTGAGTTGATAACTCAAAGCATTCACTGACCAGTTGATTAAACTGTTCAGTGCTATTAATAAAGCGTTTTTGACCTTCATTGGCTGATTGCTGGCCAAAACCAGCATATTGATATAAAACGGGGAGCATAGTTAAACCAATGCCAGCATCTTTGGCAGCAGAAAAAATAGCCCGTGCCATAGTGGCTAAACCTTTATGGTTAGCTTTTTTTGACGCTGTACTGGCTGAGTAGGCAGTGCCATCAAGATCATGATGTAAGTAATGAAACTCAGCCACGCGGGTATAACCCATTTTAAGCATTTCGATATAAAGATGTTTGGCGATAACTTCGGCATCAATATCTGTTAACTTAGCCATAAACTTATACATAATCTTTCGCCAAGCCCAAAAGCTACCTTGTCCTTCGCTGCTTTGTTCACTAAAACCCGCAAATGCCCGTTGAAAAGCATGGGAATGACAATTGATCATGCCAGGAATAACGGTGCCTGAAATCACTTTCGCATCATTACTTTTGCCTGTGGTGATAGCGGTGATTATGCCTTCGTTAATCGTCAGTGTTTTATTGGTTGCCCAACCATCACGTAATAAAATGTTTTCAAGGTAATATTTCATCATTGCTACTCAAGTTACGTTATTTTTCTTGGGCGAAATCAACTAAACACTGCACAAAGCTTTTAAGCTGTACTTTTACTTGCGCGGCTTTTTGTTTGTTATAATGGTTGCCGGGTTCATCCATATATGTGTGCTGTGATAACTCAAGTTGTATAGCATGAATGTTATTGGCAGGGGCGCCATAAGCCCGAGTAATATAGCCTCCTTTAAAACGACCATTAAAAACACTTGTATAGGGGGCTAGGTTGATTTTTCCAATACTATTTAATAATTTCTTATCGCAACTGAGGCCATCTGCGCTGCCAAAGTTAAAATCAGGCAGTGTTCCTGAGAAGAAACGCGGCACTTGCGATAATATTGAGTGGGCGTCTAACAAAACCACTTTCTCATATTGTTGCTTTAGTTGCCGTAAGGTCTCAGCGATTGCTTGGTGATAGGGTTGCCAATATTGCTCAATTCTGCGCTGAATCTCTTGCGTTGATGGTTGTTGCCTTGCTAGATAAAGCGGTGATAAATCAAAGCTAGTGGTCGGGCAAAGTTCGGTATTGTCGGCGCCAGCATATAAAGGTTCACCACTAATATTTCTGTTTAGATCAATAACGTAACGGCTACATTTGGGGGTTAGAGTATATATTCCCATCGCTTTGGCAAAGTCATACAGTTTATCTATATACCAATCGGTGTCAGCGACTTTTAGTGCGCAATCAGTCATGGTAACAGCTATATCTTGCGGTATTAATTGACCATTATGCGGCATGCTGATCAGTACACCGACATCACCGGAGGTTAAGTGGTAATTTGAATTCATCATTAGCTCTTTGTTGATTAAATAATTAAACACTCAAGCTGTATTTTGATTGTATATACAAGTTAGGTGTTTAATTTATCACGCCAAGCGAACAATTAGCAAATATTTTAGCTATTCGGTTTTCGTGCGGTTGCTATTTCACTAGTTGAGCCGCTTTTAATAACAGCTCTGCATGTAAGCGTACTTTATAGTTGGTGTTCACATAATTAAATTGTACTAAACCTTGGCTATCGATAACGTAAATTGCTGGTGCGGGTAATACAAGCCTCTTATCACCAGCGGCATTTTTTTGCAGTGGGTTTTTCAAGTTCATTGCTGCAAGGTATTTGTCAGTAACCTTTTGACTAGCATAGAAAGCTAAGCCAAATGCTTGGCTGGTGGTTGAATTGAAATCAGCCAATAGTTGATAGTTTAGCTGATGTTCACCAATACTTTTTTGTAAGTCTTGCTCGTTATCAGTTGAAATGCCGATTAATTGAAAGCCTAAATCGTTAAGTTGTGGCTCAATTTGTTTTAGTTGCCCCATTTGAGTATTACAAAATGGACACCAACCGCCACGATAAAAAAATAAGATGGTTTTTTTATTATTTAATACCTTGGCGAAAGGCATTTTTTTACCAGACACTGTGGTAACTTCGATGTTTGTAGGAGCATATTGTCCATTCATTAAGGGGGTTATTTGCTCGGCACTTTCAGCGATGGCCTTAATGATTGAGGTGTTGTTGGTTGAAATATTGTTAGCTGAGGTATTATTGGCTGCCAATGTTTGTGAGCTGACAAACAAAATTAATAGGCTTGTTAGTAGGGTCGTTTTGGTGATGCGCACGGTGTTGTCCTTCGAATAAATTAGTCGGGTTTGTGTGGTAATTAAGACCTGATTAAGCTAAAACAATTTCAATGTAAAGCCGTTTAATACCGTGTAATCGTTTTTATCGATTAGTTTTGTTTGTTTTAATTGTTTTAATTGTTCGTTGTTACGAGTAATAATAGCGTTATCACTTAAAAGCAGTTATTTAATACCATTTTACTTTAATCAATCAAAAGGAAATATTATGTCTATCAATGAAAACAAGTTTGAAAATAAAGAAGGTCAAAAAGTCCCAGCGGTTACCTTTCCTATGCGTGCTAATGATGCCTGGAGTAAACGTGATAGCCAAGAGATTTTTGCCGGCAAAACAGTAGTTGTTTTTTCATTACCAGGTGCCTTTACCCCAACGTGTTCTTCATCACACCTACCTCGCTACAACGAATTAGCCAGTAAATTTACTGAAAATGGCGTTGATGAAATTTTATGTGTTTCGGTCAACGACACCTTTGTTATGAATGCTTGGGCAGCAGATCAAAATGCTGAAAATGTCAGCTTTATTCCCGATGGTAACGGTGATTTTACTCAAGGCATGGGCTTATTGGTTGAAAAGAATGCAATAGGTTTTGGCAAACGTAGCTGGCGCTATTCAATGTTAGTGAAAGATGGCGTTATCGAAAAAATGTTCATCGAACCTGATTTGCCGGGTGACCCGTTTGAAGTTTCTGATGCGGATACCATGCTTGCCTACATTAACCCTGAAGCAGTACAGACCGCGCAAGTAACAATATTTACTAAACCGGGTTGTCCACATTGTGCACGAGCTAAAACATTACTTGCTCAGCAAGGTTTTCAATATGAAGAGCTAACCGTAGGTGATGAAATCAGTATTTCGGCAATGAGAGCTATTACCAGTGCTGACACTGTGCCGCAAGTCTTCATTGATGGTAAGCACATTGGTGGTTCCGATGAGTTAACACAACATTTTGCATAAATAGTTAAATAATTTCAGCTCGCTACACTACTTAGGCATCTATCTTTTAAAGTTATTTTAAAAGTAGGTGCCTTTTTTTGTTTTTGTTATAATAGAGTTTTTAAGTATCGAAGCACTTTTATGGACAACCAACCCTACAACCCGCTACATGGTGTTACGCTAAAAACAATAGTGACTGAGTTAGAAGCTTATTTTGGTTTTGAGTCTTTAGGTCAACAAATTAAAATTAACTGTTTCACCCAAGATCCGAGCATTAAATCTAGCTTGAAGTTTCTCCGTAAAACTCCGTGGGCTCGTGAAAAAGTTGAACAGTTATATATTAAAAATAAGCATCAATTATCACTAACACATGAGTAACGATTCACCACCGAGTCGCGGTGCTTTCACAGAGGGCTCTTCGAACCTACACAGAGGATTTATTCTGCTCGGTGTCATGCGGTGACCATAGCGCTCTAAGTGGTAATTATTTTTAAGCGGAATGAATAAAAATTATAATTATATAGCCAGAAAAGCTAGTAAAACGCTGGTATTAAAAGTTATTATCGCCAATTATTAGGTTTCAACTTTCTCGGAATACATCTCATGACTACACCAAACCACTATATTCTTACTTGGCAGTGCCCAGACAATACCGGCGTTTTAGCTAAAGTATCGCAAAGTTTGTTCGAACATGGCGCTTTTATTACTGAAACGTCTCAATATAGTGACCCTTATACAGAAACTTTTTTTTCACGTATTGCCTTTGATGATCGCAATTTGACGGTTTCTGCCAGTGAATTTATTGAAGCACTGAATGAATTAGCCAGTCCCTTGAATATGAACTACCAACTGCGTAATAAAGAAGATGTGCCTAATGTCGTTATTGCGGTTTCAAAGGATGATCATTGCTTAGTGTCGTTACTGACTAAATGGAAATCAGGTGTGTTGCCTATTAATATTGTGGCAGTAATGTCAAATCATCAAGACTGTCAATCACTGGCTGATTGGCATGGTGTGCCATTTCATCACCTAGCCATTACCGCAGAAACCAAAACAGAGCAAGAAGCACAAATTATCGCATTAATGGAAAAAACGGCAGCAGACTTGTTGGTGCTTGCTCGTTATATGCAAATATTGTCTGATGATCTATGCCAACAACTTTCAGGGCGTGCCATTAACATCCACCATTCATTTTTGCCTAGCTTTAAAGGTGCTCGACCTTATCATCAAGCACACACTCGTGGGGTGAAAGTTATTGGTGCCACCGCACATTACGTGACCGCCAACTTAGATGAAGGACCTATCATAGTACAAGAAGTTAAGCCGATAAATCATACGTTCACTATAGAGCAAATGGTGCACATGGGGCATGATTTAGAAGCAACAGCATTAAGTCATGCTGTGCGTTTACATGCTGAGCAGCGAGTCTGTATCAATGGTGATAAAACGGTAATATTGGCGTAAATTTTGACTGTAGCAAAGGCTGTAAAAAAATCTATACAATCAGGTGTAGTGAATTGCTGACGTTGGTTTAGGCTTTAAAATTGGTTAAAATTGGTTAACTTGGCTGAGATGAGAGTAAAATTAGCACATATTTTGGTAAAACAAGAGCTGCCCTGAACATGATAAACATTGAAAAGATTCATCACGTTGCCTATCGCTGCAAAGATGCCAAAGAAACCACTGATTGGTATAAAGACAAGCTGAATATGAATTTAGTGTTGGCTATTGCCGAAAATGAAGTGCCTTCTACTAAAGCGCCCGATCCTTACATGCATATTTTTCTTGATGCAGGTAATGAAAACGTTCTAGCTTTTTTTGAAATTCCAAATTCTCCTGATATGGGGCGTGATGAGAATACACCGGCCTGGGTACAACATTTAGCTTTACGTGTTGCCAATGTAGATGCTTTAGTTTCAGCTAAAGCATCATTAGAAGGTAAAGGTGTTGAGGTGTTAGGTCCGGTAAATCACGGCGTTTTTAAATCTATTTATTTCTTTGATCCAAACGGACACCGCTTAGAGTTAGCGGCCAATATAGGAACGCCAGCGCAATATAAACAACTTAATGAAGTTGCTGCTGAAATGATTGAAGAGTGGGCACAAACTAAGCGCGCGCCAAGTCACGCGGCTTGGTTACACGAACAAAATTAATAACTTCTAAATTGAACTATGTATACAGTCAAGCCAGTTGGTATACCCAACTGGCTTTTTTAATGGTGGAATAGCCATGAATAAATCATTAATCTGACAGGTGTCAAAATTAACTTGTATTTCGTTCAAAATGACAGTAAATTGAAGATATGAATATCTGCTTTGACCTATTTGAACATGAAAGTAGCGTACAAATCATTTATCTATAGTTCAGTAAATTATTAACGAGAGTACCGTAGCCATGACAACAACAGCATTTCCGCATTTATTAGCACCCTTAGATCTGGGTTTTACTCAATTAGCCAATCGCACGTTAATGGGGTCAATGCACACCGGCCTAGAAGAGGAAAGAGGTGGTTTTGCCAAACTAGCTGCTTTTTATGAAGAGCGCGCTAAAGGTGGTGTTGGTTTAATTGTTACGGGTGGCGTTAGTCCTAACATACGTGGCAGAATCTCTCCGTTTGGTAGTCAACTCAGTAATTTTTTTCAAATAAATAAGCATAAGCAAGTCACGAAAGCTGTACATAAATACCCCACTAAAATATGCTTGCAGCTATTACATACGGGTCGCTATGCCTATCACCCGTTTAGTGTGGCGCCGAGTAAAGTTAAATCGCCTATAACGCCTTTTACCCCTAAAGCTATGTCAGCAAGACAAATTAAAGGTACCATCAAAGATTATGCTAATGCAGCCAGTCTAGCGGCAAAAGCAGACTATGACGGTGTGGAAGTTATGGGTAGCGAAGGTTATTTAATTAACCAGTTTGCTTGTCTGCGCACCAACCAACGCGACGATGAATGGGGTGGTAATATTGAAAACCGTATGCGCCTAGCAGTTGAAACCGTAAAAGCGGTGCGCGCAAAAGCAGGCGAAAAATTTATTATTATTTTTCGCTTATCTATGTTGGATTTAGTGGAAGGGGGTAATAGTTGGGATGAAGTCGTTACCATGGCAAAAGCGATAGAAAAAGCGGGCGCAACCTTAATTAATACCGGTATCGGTTGGCACGAAGCACGAGTGCCGACCATAGTCACATCCGTGCCCAGAGCTGCGTTTACTTGGGTAACTGAGCGGATGAAAAAAGAAGTTTCTATTCCTCTAATCACAACTAACCGAATTAATACCCCAGAAGTGGCGGAAGATATTTTAGCGACAGGGCAGGCGGATATGGTGTCTATGGCGCGACCCTTTTTAGCCGATGCTGATTTTGTTAATAAAGCGGCTGCAAATAAATCAGATGAAATTAATACCTGCATTGGTTGTAATCAAGCCTGTTTAGATCATGTCTTTGAGCAAAAACGTGCTTCTTGTTTGGTTAATCCTAGAGCTTGTTATGAGACAGAGCTTAACTTTGAAAAAATTGACACCGCTAAGCAAGCTAAAAAGCTGGCCGTCATAGGTGCCGGTCCTGCAGGTTTAGCTTTTAGTGTTTATGCCTCAGAGCGAGGCCATAAAGTTGAGCTGTTTGATAAAATCAGTGAAATTGGCGGACAGTTTAATGTGGCTAAACAAGTGCCCGGTAAAGAAGAGTTTTTTGAAACCTTGCGCTATTTTAATAAGCAACTTTCGCTACATAATATTCCGGTACATTTAAATAGTGAGCAGAGTGCAACAAGTTTATTAGCCGAAGGTTTTGATGAAGTTATTTTAGCCACGGGAATCAAACCAAGAAGATTGGATATTGAAGGTATAGATCACCCTAAAGTGTTGAGTTATTTGCAGGTATTACGAGAGAAAGTTGCTGTTGGAGATAAGGTTGCTATTATTGGTGCTGGCGGTATAGGTTTTGACGTGGCGTCATACCTTGCAGAGCTTGGTGAGTCACTAACCACTAACCCAGACGCATGGTTAAAAAATTGGGGTGTAGATAAAACCTATCAAGCAGCAGGTGCCTTGAATACGGATAAGTTATTTGAAAAAGTGGCAACAAAACGCCAAATTACTTTACTGCAACGTAAAGCAACTAAGATTGGTAAAGGGCTAGGTAAAACTTCTGGCTGGGTGCATAGAGCTAATTTGGCTAAGCATGGGGTGGATATGATCCCCGGCGTCACTTATAAATCTATCACGGATGATGGCTTGTTGATTGAGATTAATGGTAAGCCGAAGTTGCTTGATGTTGATAATGTTATTATTTGTGCTGGGCAAGAGTCTAACCGTGATTTACAGCAAGCGCTTGAAAACGCCGGCGTTAATGTGCATTTAATTGGCGGCGCCAATATTGCTGCCGAGCTTGATGCTAAACTGGCTATTCGCCAAGCAGCTGAATTAGCGATGGTGATTTAGTCAAAATAAGCATAAAAGCATAAGTTGGAAAGTTTTCATTGTTATTCTTGGTCTATACTTCTTGGAGTAGCGTTTATACTAAGTTATTGATTATTTAGTTTGGACACTATTTTAAATTCAATCAAAGGGATAAAAATAACAATGAGCTTCATTTTTTCTCCAGCTATTTCGTTGTCTAATAAACTGGCTTTTAAAGCTAAGTTTTCTGTACTGGCGTTAATCTTTTTTATTCCTATTATTGCTAGTGCTTGGTGGATTGTGGCTTCACAGTGGCAACGTATTAGTCAATATGATTTAGAAATTGAAGGGCTTGGGTTAATCAAATCGACGGTCATGTTAGAGCAAAGCCTTCATGAGCAAGAAAATGTTAATAGCCAAGCGATAGCGCTACGTAAACAGGTCTCTAACACGTCATTTGCTGACGAATTAGCATCAACTAGTCAGTATATAACTCAACAAACGCAAGAAAAAGATGCGTCTTTAACCTCATACCAGCAACGCTCGTTAATGTATGAAAAAACACTTACCTTTAGAGAAAATACTGCTGCATTGAGTGGCTTGAGACGGGAAAGTGATGCCAGTGCCTTTTATTTAGCTGCTATGGTGGTACAAGGTTTGCCTGCATTAACCGAGTACCTTGCGAGAACGGGTGAGTTGACCACCAGTATTATTGAAAACGATGGTTTTACTGCAGCAAGCTATACTTTACTCGTCGCGTTAGATAAGCGTTTAGATGAATTGCAGATGCAGTTGAGTAAAGAGAATGAACAACTGCTTCGTGTAGATAATAAAGGCACGAAAAATTATAGTAATAATATTGCTAATTTTTTAACAACGATTGATGATTATCAAACTTCTTTACGTGCCAATGTTATCAATCCTGACAACATCCAATGGCAAGAAAACCAAGCACAAAGCGCTATTTCGTCATCACAACACCTTGCTCGTACAATTTTCGGTGAAAATGAAAAATTATTAGCTGATAAATTACAGGCAAGTCGAATGAGTAGTTTACGATCACTGCTGTTGCTTTGCTCTGTGCTCATTGGTGCCGCAATATTCACCGCATTTTTGTTAATGGTTATTTATATGTCGATAAAACAAAATGTTGAAGCGATAAATCAAGCGTCTTCGAGGCTTGAGCAAGGTGATTTCACCCAAGATATTGTTTCCAATTCTCAGGATGAGCTGGGTGATGTTGCTAATAAGTTTAATCAAATGCAGCATAAAATCCATCAATTACTGACCTTATTTAATCAAGATGTTAAGCAGCTTGAATTGGCTGCCAATGATATTAATTTACTTTCTGGGGCTATGGCTGAAAATTTATCGCTTCAGCAAGAAAACACCCATAATGTTGTTAATGTTATTCATCAAGTTAGCGATTCTGTCGCGGTTATTGCGCAAAGTAGTAACAGTGCTAGAGAGGTGACTGAACAAGCGAGTGCTCACGTATTACAAGGCGAAGCAGTGATCAGTGAAACAGCGGCGGTAATTAATAATATTTCTTGTGAAGTTAACGACTCCGCCACTGTTATTAATGAATTGGCGACGTTGAGCAAGGACATAGGTCAATTTGTTAATGTTATTAGAGAAATAGCAGATCAAACTAACTTATTAGCACTAAATGCGGCTATTGAAGCGGCAAGAGCTGGTGAACAAGGGCGCGGTTTTGCTGTAGTTGCAGATGAAGTTCGTACTTTAGCCAGTAGAACTCAAGAATCAACGGGTGAAATTCAACGTATCATTGAGCAATTACAGCAAGGTGCTGAAAAGTCTGTTACGGTTATGAACCAAGGCGTTATTATGGCTGAGCAAGGCGTTGACAAAACTCAACAAGTCGCGGCTACTTTCTTAGAAGTTAGTCAAAATGTTGAACAAATTGTTAGTGGTGCTGAGCAAACATCTGCGGCCGTTGAGCAACAAAGTAAAATGGTTGCCAGTATTGAAAGTCATACCAGTAATATAGCTAAGGGAGCCGATGAAGTTATGCAGGCCGCGCAAGAGTCTGCTGAAGCAGGTAAAAATTTACTACATCTTGCTGATAAACTCTCGCTACAATTAGCAAAATTTACCTTAGAAAAATAGTCAGTGACTTTTTAAATGAGTATACTGCCGCTCTTGAGTTTATAAAAATTATTAAGCCATTACTTTGACCTTTGTAAAAAATAGTTTAGTTATTCAGAATACCGATATAGAGGTGTTCACTGCTCCCGCGCAATATAAGCAGCAATTATTGTCATTAATTGCATGTGCGAGTCAGCGTATTTATATTACCGCACTTTATCTGCAAGACGATGAAGCAGGCAGGGAAATTCTGCACGCTTTGTATCAGGCAAAAGCGAATAAACCAAGCTTAGAGGTTAATGTTTTTGTTGATTATCATAGGGGCCAGCGAGGACTAATTGGTGAAAAAAAGAGCTTAGGTAATCGCGCCCTTTATTTAGAATTGGCTGAAAAATACCCACAACAAGTCGCTATTTATGGTGTGGCAGTAAAACGTAAAGAGCTTTTCGGTGTGCTGCATTTAAAAGGTATGGTGTTCGATGACTCGCTTTTTTATACAGGGGCAAGCATTAATGATATTTATATGCAGCAAGGTTATCGCTACCGTTTAGACCGATATTATCAAATTAATAATGCCTCACTAGCCAATAGTTTTTGCCAGTATTTACGCAAAATTTTTGTCGATTCAGGTTTAGCGCCTTTACTCAATAAAGCTTATTTGCCCAGCGAGAGCCAACAAAAACGCAATACTATCGCTTTAAAGAGTAAACTCAAAAAAAGTGCCTATCAAGTGTCGAGTATAGATAGCAGCAAATGCTCTGCAGTTATTGAGCAACCGATAACTATAACGCCTTTTATTGGTTATGGGCGAAGAAAAAACCAGCTTAATCGCGCTATCAGAAAAACGATTAGAAATACTCAGCAGCAACTATTAATGTTTACACCTTATTTTAATTTGCCACCTGTTTTGGCAAAAGATGTGGTTAACGCGCTTAAGCGGGGGGTAAAAATCACTTTGGTTGTTGGTGATAAAGCCGCGAATGATTTCTTTATTAAAGATGAAAATGCCTTTAGCACTATTGGTATTGTGCCTTATATTTATGAGGTACTACTAAAACGTTTCGTTAAACGTTATCAATATTTTATCAACCAAGGGTTATTGACCGTTCACTTGTGGCAACATGATGATAATAGCTTTCATTTAAAAGGTATTATCAGTGATGAACGCTATCATTTTTTAACAGGTAGTAATTTAAATCCTCGCGCTTGGACGCTTGATTTAGAAAATGGTTTGTTGCTTGACGATCCTGCTAAATCATTGATGGATAAAGTTGCCACGGAGTTGAATACGATTATGCAGCATACGAAGCAAGTAAATCATTATAATGAGCTTGATAGCATTAACGACTATCCTGAAAAGCCGAAAAAACTACTAAGAAAGATCCGCTTCACCCAAATTGATCGTATTTTAAAGCGTTTTTTGTAGTTTGATGATATTTATAGTTTTGGTGAAATAAATGCTATAAATATCAATCGTTTCTACTTATAATGGCTCGGCGGTGAACCATTATAATGACAGCTAACAGCGCTTTACCAATTAAAAAGATTGCTTAGCTTCAACTCTGATTTCAAAGTTGTCTAAAGTAGAGTTATCTGTTTGTGGAAAAGCAAAATCAATATGGATCACTTGGTGATTTCCACCTGAGTGAGGTGAGTATAACCTAGCACCAATGCCAACGGAATATAACCAGTCATCTTCTACATTGGCGACTAGTGAACTACCGAAAGCTCTGCCGGTGTCAAAAAAAGCAGCGCCAGCGAGGTCGAATAATTTAAATAAATTTATTTCAGGGTAATAGCGTATTTCGCTGGTGAGCTTTACACTGTGTTCGCCATGTTGATATTGTAATGGAAAGCCTCGCAAGCCGGTATCTCCCCCCATGGTAACGGGTTGATCTAAATATTGATTGTGGCTTAGTACATTAGTATTGTTTAAATATAACCCCCACGTTTTGGTAAAGCGATAAAAATATTCATTGTTCAGCGTTAGCAAAAAACGTTGTTCGCTATCCTGATAAATATCACTCTCAAAGCTAAGGCTCATTAGCAATAAACCATCGTTATGTAGTTCAAAACCTTTATTGATTTGCGCGGAAAATAATGCCCATGCAGAATTGTCCTTGCTGCCATCACCTAACCCTAAACGACCATTGAATTGCCAACCATGGTTAAAGTCTTCAATTTGAGTAATAAGGTGAATGTTGGTGAGTTTTTTAAAATTTTTCTCAATGTAATCAATCCCAAACCAAGGGTAAATAAACTCTCGGTCTTGCGGTAATATATGCTCAGGGAAATTGTTATAGGGCTCAGCTGTGTCGGCAAATTTATTATAATCTTGAGTAACTCCTAAATGATACCTAAGTAGGCTTTTGTCATCATTAAAGCTTAACCAAGCATAATCTAGGGTTTTAAAACTTATTTTGTGACTGTAAATCGCTTGTTCAATGTCATTTTGGAATATGGTGTCGTTACGTGACTCTTCATCGTAACCCACGTTATAGGCCATTTTAGTATGGAAAGCAGCAAAGTGTTTTTGCAGATATAAAGACTTTTGCTTGCCATCATCGTTATCGGCAAAACGTAATCTTAAGTCAATGTTTTGTCTAGAAAATAAAGGGATGGTAGTTTCAATTTTATAGCCAGAACGCTGCGAGTTCTTGTAGGACTCCAATTCAGCATCTATCCCTAAACCAAGAAAATTACGCTCTTTAATACCAAAACTATATTTACTTTCTCCTCCTTGACGTCCAAAACTAATCGTTGGTAACAATGACCAATTATCCCATGTGGTGATGGTGATTTTTTCCATCATTTTATCGCCAGTTACCTTGGCATCACGAATATACTTCTTGCTACGTAAGTGACGTTCTAATTCAGCCAAATCGGCATGGTTTTTACTGCATTTATCTAAAAAAAAGGCGGCTTCATTTTCTAATGTAGGCACCTTGGTGTCAATGTGAATGGCATTAGCCCAGCGATGTAAAAAAAATATGCCATTCTCTGATTCATCAAAAATGGTGTGCGGCTTGAAAGTCACTTGCTGTTTTTCTTGATTACAGAATTTTTCGTGGCGAAAAGTTTCTTGCGCGTAAGCATTGGCTGCGGTGATGCTAGCACTTAACGAAAACCAAGCAATAATTATGCAAAATAGAAAGTGTAGAGTTTTACTGCTAGTAGAAATAATCAACATCCCTTTTTATGAAAGGCTATCGTTTAACTATAGTCTTTCATTACTATTTTTACTTGTCTTTTATTTGTTTTAGTCTTGATGAAAGGCTAGAGTAACTGCAAAAAAGTAAAGACTGATTTTTAGTAAAACTAAAGTTACTATAGCGGTTATTAATTGATAAATTTAGGAAAAATTTATATGTATACAGAATCATTAATGCCTCGTTTTAGTGACACCGATGCACTAGGCCATATAAACAATACCACAGTACCTGTTTGGTTCGAAGGGGCGCGGGAGCCTGTTTTTAAATTATTTACCCCTGATTTAGACCCCAAAGATTGGCATTTAATCATTGCTAAAATTGAAATTAATTACCATGGACAATTGTTTTTTGGTCAGCCAATAGAGATTAGAACCTATATTGGCCGTATTGGTGGTGCTTCTTTTGATGTTTATCAAGAACTTTGGCAACACAATGAAAAATGTGCCTCTGGTACTGCTGCTCTAGTATATTTTGATTATGAAAAGCAGTCCTCTAAAAAATTATCTGAAGATCTTCGTGCAGAGCTATCGCAACACTTATATAGTGAAACGTAACATTTTTTGAGGTAAATGGAATAAAATCAAATAGCTAAAATAAATGTTTTTTTTGAGAGAAAAATAGTGATAATTACCCCTATAAACTATAGAATTGTTCTCTTAAATAAAATTTTTCAATAACAAAAATGAGCATACCTTATAGGTAAAAATACTTGTTTTTGCGCACAATTAATAGGATTTTTCATGGCAGGTGTAAATAAAGTAATTATCGTTGGTAACTTAGGTAAAGATCCTGAGGTACGTTTTATGCCAAATGGTGGCGCAGTGGCTAACATTACTGTGGCAACATCAGACTCATGGAAAGATAAGCAAACCGGTGAGCAAAAAGAAAAAACAGAATGGCATCGTGTTGTAATGTTTGGAAAATTAGCTGAAATTGCGGGTGAATACCTTAAAAAAGGCTCAAAGGTTTATCTTGAAGGCCAATTACAAACGCGTAAGTGGACTAATCAACAAGGGCAGGATCAATACTCTACCGAAATTGTTTTGCAAGGCTATAACGGCGTAATGCAAATGTTAGACGGTAAGTCATCAGGTCAGGGTGGTTTTCAAGGTCAGCAACAAGGTGGCTTCGCTCAGCAAGGGCAACATCAGCAAACTACTCAACAGCAAGGCGGATTTACAGCTCAAACTCAACAAGCGCCTCAGCAACAGGGTGGTTTCTCTCAGCAAGGGCAACAACAAGCCTCGCAACAGTCTTATAACAAGCCAGCTGCACAGCAAGGTGGTTATGCCTCTAATCAGCAAGGACAGCAACAAGGCGGCTTTTCTCAACAAGAACAACAACAAGGTGGATTTGCTTCTAATCAGCAAGGGCAGCAACAAGCGCCTAAAGTAAACCCACAAGAACCGTCAATTGACTTTGATGATGATATTCCGTTTTAGCACATAGTTAATTAATAACTGTAAAGTTAAACATTGAAAACCATACAAACCCACTGTTAATAGTGGGTTTTTTGTTTACGTCAGAAAATTTTTTGTTATATTTCATTTTTACAGTTAGCGGTTCTTTGATACCTATGTAAAGTGTCACGTTTGTCTTTTTTTCTAAATTACACTAATGACTTGTTTTGTCAATTAAGTTGATAAAATTTTGATAAACAGTAAGTTACGTGTTGACATGCTCTTTTGTGTTTATTCTGGTGTCATCAGGTAAATAAAATGTTGGTGTGTTTAAGGTTTCTAATCAAGCTCTTTTGCTTTTTGTGTTATGCACCCCATTGAAAAATATAATTTAAGGAGGTGCCGATGATAAATAAATCGCTTGCTTTGAGTGATGATGAAAGAGATTCTGTATTGATTGATGGTTATACAGATATTCCGCATTTCTACTCTAGCCTTTACAGGCATATTAAACGCCACCGAGAAATGGACAATGCCCATTTACAATTGGAGTCTTTGTTTATCGCAGTTAGTGATTTATTTTGAAGGACGTTTAGACAGCGTACTCGATATTTAACAATTTAAGCTGACACAGGATTTTGAACGCCCCCCCCCCCCTGAATGAGTCAGAGAAAGGATACTGGCTTGAATACAAATCCGTGGCCAGTTTTACTTGACCACTACAATCAGCATCGAATATCCATTGATTTTTAGCAGTATTTAATAAAAAAGCGTTGCAACCTGAGTTCAATAGTCGCAACGCAAAGAAACTATTAAAAAATATTAGTTATTCTTTTTCATGAATTTAAGAATATGTTCCGCAATTACGTCGCCATCTTCCTCTAAAGCAAAATGTCCTGTATCTAGGATATTAAAATCTAAATTCTTCAAATCACGTTTATACGGGTGTGCTCCTTCCTCAGGAAAAATATAGTCGCCTTTACCCCACATTAATAACGTCGGTGGTTGGTGCTCTCTAAAATATTCTTGCCATTCAGGGTACAGTGTAGGATTTGTACCATAAGAATAAAACAGCTCTAGTTGGATCTCTTTATTACCGGGGCGATCTAATTTTGCTTGGTCAACTATCCAATTGTCAGGGCTAATCACTTCTTTATTACGGGTGCCATTAGTGTACTGCCATTCTGTTGCTCCAATATTCAATAAACTATCTTTAAGTACTTTCGCATTCGCTGGTGTTTTATTTTTCCAGTAAGCTTTAATCGGTTTCCAAAAATCACGTAAGCCTTCATCGTAAGCATTACCATTTTGAATAATCAAACCTTCTACTCTTTCAGGATGATCTGTTGCAATTCTAAAACCGATAGGTGCGCCATAATCCATTACATACATGGTATATTTTTCTGCACCAATTTTTTCTAAGAAAGAATCGGTTATGTTGGCTAGATTATCAAAGCTATAGTCAAAGTCACCTAGTGCGGGCATTGAACTATTACCAAAACCGGGATAGTCAGGAGCTATAACATGATATTTTTCTGAAAGTTTAGGAATTAAATTTCGGTACATGTGCGATGAAGTTGGGAAACCATGTAACAAAACAATAGTTTTCTTGTGCTCAACACCCGCTTCACGATAAAAGATATCTTGATTTTGCACTTTAATACTTTTGTGTAGTGTTTGTGATGCTTCTACCTCTGTCATGCCTGAAAAACTAAACATCAACACGCCTGTTGCTGCTGCCATTAAGTAGCTTTTAAATTGATTTTTCTTGGTGTTTTCTTTAATAAATTGTTTCATTATATTTTCCTTTTAATTTAAGTATTTGGTATTTGGTATTTGTTAATTGTTATTCAACAAACCCTGCTGCTCTTTTGCTAATAATTCGGTGAAACCACCGATTGATTTATTTTCAATAAATACTTGAGGGTATGTTCTTCCTATTGCTCGCTGTTGTAATTGGTGAATATATTGTGGGTTTTCATAAACATCGTATTCAACAAAATTTAACCCTTTATTCGTTAACAATCTCTTGGCGTGTGTGCAATAACCGCAACCAGGCCTGGTGTATATTTCTATTTTTGACATTTGACTCCTTCTTGATGTTTATTAAAACTTGTTTGCTCGTTGATGAAGCTATTATCCATTCAATTAATATATTGATAAACAGGGTTTACATTGAATGATTGTCAATGTAATGTTGACAATTATTCTGATGAGAGATATTTATGGATACCTTAGATGGACTTAAAACAGTAGTGGCTGTTGTTGAAACAGGTTCATTTACAGCAGCAAGTGAAAGACTTGGTCTATCAAAAGCCTTAGTAAGTAAGTATGTTGGGGAAGTTGAAAGAGAATTAGGTATTCGACTTTTTAATCGCACTACTCGTCAACTCGCATTAACCGATGCGGGTAAGCGCTATTATCAACAATCAGTTATATTGCTAGAAGAATATACTGCTTTGGTTGACAGTGTCACTGGTGAGCAAACGAAACCTCGTGGCGTATTGAGAATAAGTGCTCCCGTCACTTTTGGTGAAATGAAATTATCACCATTGCTGCCAAAGTTTTTAATGTTATACCCAGATTTAAAAATTGAACTAGTCTTAACAAATAATGCTATCGATATGCTTGAAGAAGGGATAGATGTGCGTTTGCGAATTGGCGGCGTTGATGATTCGAGTATGATAGCAAGACATTTGAAAACCTTCCCTCTCACGCTATGCGCTTCACCAAAATATATTCAACAGCACGGTCTACCTAAAACACCTAAACAAATTATTCAACATAACTGCATTATTGATAGTAATTTCAGAATTGGAAAACAATGGCCTTTCATATCCCCTCAAGGAAAGTCGGATATAATTGACGTCACCTCCACTGTTGCAGCCAACAGCCCACAAGCTGTGCGAGAAATAGCCATTGCTGGTGGTGGAATAGCAATGACACCTGGATTTATTGTTGAAGATGCGATAAATGATGGCAAGCTAATTTCAATATTACCTGAATATACCACGCTGGAATTTGGTCTTTATGCTATTTATCCACATAGAAAATATGTTGCTAAAAAAGTAAGGTGCTTTATTGACTTTGTTTTAGATCAGTTTTCCAAATAATCAAAAACTAATTTATAGTTTACCATCCTTGCCAAAACTGACGTGGCCAACTGAATTCAGACCCTCCTGTTAAGCGATTTTGCCAATTTAATCATTTAAGCTTTTCGTTTGTCACAGATAAGAATGTAAACGGTGACTGCTATAGAGCATCGCAATGTAGTTCAAAATACCTTGCTGTGCCTCAAGCCGAGTTTGATAATTTGCCATTGAACTCGTGCTTGTTTCAAGTGACCAAAAAAGCTTTCAACTACAGCGTTTTCCCAGTAATCACCTTTGCGGTCATGTTTCCTTTAATATTCTTAGTGAGTAACAACTTTTCTATAAGCTTTATTGGCATATTGAGAGCCTCGGTTCGTGTGGACAGTCAATCCTGTGCTTGGTCTACGCTGCCAAATAACCATCGTTAACGCATCACAAACCAACAGTATTTTCATTCATGAACCAATGATCCCCGACGGTTTTTCTTGAAAACAAGTCAATTGTCAGGGCCAAATATAGCCAGCATTCTGGTGTCCAAACATCGGTTATATTTACCACGTAAGTTTGATCTGGCTAAGCAACATAAGATTCACGTTTAAGCAAATAATCAAATACCGGTTGCTTGTGAGCACTATCAATCGCCACGTTGTATTTCTTTTTGCTGGGAACCTAGACGCCAGGTTCTTTCATCCACTTTGTGAGTATTTCAATCTTTGTTTTGTTCAATGTTTACTGTCGCCATAAATCAGCATCCTATATAATAGTGATAATACAAATATAATCATTAGGGTACTTTTGGTGTATAAGCATGCAGAAACATGTAGAAATAGAACAAAACGATAAAACTAAGACCAGTGTATTGTTTGAACATAAGCTTTCAGTAGCACCGATGCTCGATTGGACCGATAAGCATTGCCGTTACTTTTACCGCTTAATGTCAGCTCACACTGTGCTTTATACTGAAATGATCACCACAGGTGCAATTTTACACGGTAAGGGGGATTACCTTTCTTACAATGATGCTGAGCATCCGTTAGTTTTACAGCTTGGTGGTAGTGATGCTAAAGCGATGACTGAGTGCGCAAAAATTGCTGAGCAGCATGGTTATGATGAAATCAATATTAACGTTGGTTGTCCGTCTGATCGTGTGCAAAATGGTCGTTTTGGTGCTTGTTTGATGGCTGAGCCACAATTGGTGGCTGACTGTGTTAGTGAAATGCAGGCAGCGACAAAAGTTCCTGTTACTGTTAAATCTCGCATTGGTATTGATGATTTAGACTCTTATGAGTTTTTGCATACTTTTATCGAGCAAGTAGCGCTGGCTGGATGTGAACATTTTATTATTCATGCGCGTAAAGCTTGGCTTAGTGGTTTAAGCCCTAAGCAAAATCGTGACATTCCACCGCTTGATTACGCACGGGTTTATCAAATTAAGCAAGACTTCTCTGATTTAGAAATTTCTATTAATGGCGGTATTAAAAGCTTGGTTGAAGCGAACAACCACTTACAACATATTGATGGTGTGATGATTGGACGTGAAATATATAATAGCCCCTATATGCTTTCGGCAGTTGATCAACAAATTTATGGTGTTGAAAAGTCGTTTGTTTCTCGAGAGCAAGTTATTGATTTAATGGCTGAATACGTTGATGAATATGTTAGTACTACACCTGAACATGGTAATAATAGAGCGTGGCATGTCCTTCGTCATATGCTGGGACTTTGTAATGGTCTAGCTGGCGCTCGTCAATATCGTCGATACTTGAGTGAATGTGCAGGACAAGCTGATGCTAACGGTAATACCCTAAAAGAAGCTTTTTTAAGAGTTAGCCAATAAACACATATCAAATGCGGTGATCTTTTAACTATCTTGATAAGCTCTTTAGCTAGTAAGTGTTTCGATTGAGGGAATGACTGCCTCAAAACCGAAAATAAAATTGTTGAAAATCACTTTAAACAACTATTTATTTGTTAATTAAACCTATAAGTAGTTGTTTTAACCAAATCAAATCTTAAGAATTTCTTTCTGAATTAATTATTTCAAAAATATAAAGTAAAAGTCTATATTTATCAGTGTGTTAGTTTTTATTTATAACGCTGGCACAACCTTTGTAACAGTTATTGCGACTTAACGTATATAGCTTAAGTAAATCCTTGTTTAATTACGGTGATTACGGGCTAATTTACATATTATTAATAAGGAATGACTGATGTTAACTTCAAGCACTTTATTTGCACTAATGATGGTACCTGCTGTATCTATGTTGATTATATCTCTGTTAGTAAGTGTTTTTGAACAAAAATCTGTGTAGCTCGGGTTGTTATATCAAACGTATATAATTGCTAAACAGATCTACCCTGCGTAAACCCGTTATGATCAGCTAAATTATTTGCCCCCTATAATGTCATCATTTTCGAAAGCCTTCTTTATTACTATTAAATAACTCCCTCTATAATCGACTCGTGCTGTAACCATGATGGTAGCGCTTTGCATTCCTGTGTTATCTGCTAAATAAAAATTTTTGTGTGTTTTTGATGTGTAACTCTGATGTTTCTCATGCTCGAATATTCCCTTTATCACTGTTATGTTTTTGTTGGTCATTTTCACTGTTGTAATAGTCAATTTAACCATTATTTAGTGTGACATATTATGTCGAGTTGTGTGTTGAAAATAGTCATGCTTTTATTTTTATTTAAAATCAATGTCATACATATATTTTAACGGTTGGCATGGCACTTGTAATAGTCATTGTATTAGTTCAGGCGTAAATGATAACAACCATAGTGTTGTTAGTAATTTAAACAAATTTTTATTTTATACAAGTCACTAAAGACATTAGAGGAATTTCAACATGAACACATTAAACCGTAAAAATATCAGCGTTGCTTTATTAATTACACTGAGTGCTATTTTTAGTATCAATGCAAGTGCAGCACAAACAAACAGTCTTGAAAGTTCATTAACTGAAATGGTCGTTGAACAAGGTCAGCAAGTAGTAAGTGACTTATCAGTTCAATTGCAACAATCAATCGAAGAAGAATTAAGTCGTTTTACGATAGATTTTTCTTTTGATGAATCAATTACTAAATCACTAGCATGGCTAACTGATGCACAAGCCACTTCAACGTCTGAAAATAGCAAGCAGGGCAGTAGGTAGAATAAGCTCAAAACTGACATTAATTATTGAAATAGCAGGAGAGAAATAATGGGATTATTTACACGTTTTACCGATATTGTTAACGCAAACATCAACAGCATGCTTGATAAGGCAGAGCAGCCAGAAAAGATGATACGTTTGATCATTCAAGAAATGGAAGAAACATTAGTTGAAGTTCGTGCTACTGCCGCAAAAAATATAGCAGAGCAAAAAACGCACACGAGACGAATTAAAGCGGCCAACGCCAGTGTCGAACATTGGCATAGTAAGGCGCAATTAGCATTAACGAAAAATCGTGAAGATTTAGCTAAATTAGCGTTATCGCAAAAACATAAATACCTGCATAATTTAACGCTGCTTGAGCAAGAAGGTGCTCAAATTGCTGAATTCTTAGCAACAGTGCAAAATGATGCCATGCAATTGCAAGAGAAGCTATCGGAAGCTAAGCGTCGCCAAGAAGCATTAATGCTTCGTCAAGAGTCAGCATGTGTGCGTTTAAAAGTGCGAGAGCAGGCCGCTATTTACAATATTGAAGAGGCGATGAGTAAATTTGAACGTTACCAACAAAAAATAGATAGGGTTGAAGCGCAGGTAGAGGCTTATGATCTCACTCAAGGTAGCAGTATAGATCAAAGTTTACACGCTCAATTTGCTGAATTGGAGCAAGATGAAAGCGTTGAGCAAGAACTTGAACTGATGAAAAAGCAAGCTGTTAATGCATAACTTTACAACCCAATCAAAAATGAGGAATATCGCCATGAGATACGACAGAGAATATTCGGAAAGTCAAACCATCAATAATAAGTTAACAAAAGATAATGTTCATAAAAAACTATCAGGCGTTTGTGCGGGCATTGCCAAGCACTATGATTTACCACGCTTAGCAGTACGTATTGCTGCCATAGCAGCACTTATTATGATACCGGTAGCAACAGGTGTTGCTTATGTAGTCGCTAGCGTATTGTTACCCGAAAGCAGATACCATTAATCTCTTTAGCTTACAGTAAGAAGGAGTTACTAATGACTTTTTTCAAATCGTTATTATTGGCGATATTCGCCACCTTATTTTTAACTTACGTTTTAGGGGTTAGTTTTTTAGAGTTGTTTGATATTAATGTCTTTATGGACGGCGAATTAATTGAGCCGTTAAAAGCAATAGGAGTTTCTGCTGTGGCAACCGTTATTTTAGTGTTAATTGCACTTGCTATTGTACTGAGTGTCTTTGGCTCACTTATTTTTATTGGGCTATTGCTTGCCGGTTCATTAGCTATGGTGGCTATAGGTGTATTTTGGCCTGTGTTATTGATTGCCGTTATCATTTGGCTTTTCACTAGAAGTACATCAGAAAAACAATATAATCAAAGTAGATTTAATTAGTGTCATAAAAAATAATAGGGGTACGGATGCCATAATGCAATAACATAAAAATCAACAAGGCGGTTAAAAAGCAAGATAAAGCAGCAATAGCTAAGCGCCGGTTTGATCTAGAAGCCAAAAGGGAGTTTCGCGTTGTCTGCGGTTATGACTATGTCGCAATGAAATAACCAAGTAATAGCAATGCCAACAGCAGCATTATCAACAGCACCAACAGCGGTAATAATAGCTTTCATTATCGTGAATTAATACTCACAGAACCTCAGTGTTTGATTACGTGTAAGGAAAATATTGGCAAAGCTTTTGGTACATAAGCGTACTGAGAGTATTCTTTATCAATACTATTAATGATGATCGTAAAAACCCCTTGGTTTTCTTTAGTAATAATTAGATCGGCCATTTTGTTACCTGTGATTGAATGTTATGGTAAAACCATCGATTTTGTTGGTTAGGAAGTGTAGATTCAGATGAAAAATTGCCATTTATTTTTATTATTACTATTATGCGGTCAAATTAATTTCGCTAGCCTTGCTCATGCTAAGCAGGCTGCTATCCTTGTTGGACATCCTTATGTAAGAGCCAGTATTCCGGGCAGTAATGTTTCATCGGCCTATATGAGAATTACAAATAATGATGAAAAAACAGTGACTTTGCTTGGCGCTAGCAGTAATATTTCACCGCGTGTTGAAATTCACCAGCATACTATGGTGGCTGGGTTAATGCGCATGCGTAAATTAGATGCTGTGATTATCAAAGCAAATGAGCAAATAGTATTACAACCATCAGGTTTACATTTTATGTTGTTTGATGTTAAAAAGCCCCTGAAACCACAACAAGAAGTTGAACTAACTTTGCGTTTTTCCGATAAAAAAACTGTCACAATCAAAATGCCTGTTTATAACTTTAAACAGGAAAAATCAGCACGGGCAGCTGATGAGCAGTTATCAACAATGCAGCATCACCATTAGGCGCATTATTAGGAGTAAACTATGAAAATGAATTTCTCTGCAAAAACTATTAGCTATAGTGCTATTGGCACCTTTTTGTTTTTTTATATCGTTGGTGTTTATTGGAGCATCATGCCTGATAATATAGACATAAAAAAAGAAGTCGCCAGTGCTGCAACGGCTGACAATGTTGCCCCTGTTGTTGGTTACACTACCACCACCACATTAATTAAAGTTGCGGAAACACTTTTAGATAAACCTGGCGGGTATTTATCAAATGATGCCCTGCCACCGGGAGTGTTTTTAGATAACATGCCCGCATGGGAATTTGGTGTATTAGAAATGGTGCGCGATATGGCGCTAGTAATGCGTAAAGATTTAAGTCGCTCACAATCACAGTCTTTAGCAAACAAACACATTAAAGTCGCACAGCCTAAATTTAATATTGATAACGAAAGTTGGGCAATGCCTAGCGCAGAGTCAGAATATAGACAAGCCATAGCAAGTTTATATAGCTATAGAGGCGCGCTAGTGGGTATTAACAAAAGTAAGGATGATCATGCGCAGTTTTATGCTCGTGCTGACAACTTAGCCTCCTATTTTGAAGAAGTACAAAAACGATTAGGCGGTTATTCCCAACGCCTCAGTGCCAGCGTTGGTAAAGAACGAGTAAATACCGATTTAGCAGGTGATAACGTTGCTCAGCAATCTAGTTATGAAGGCGCTCGCTCGCAAGTTAAAACAAGTTGGTGGCAACTTGATGATGTCTTTTATGAATCACGTGGCGCAGCGTGGGCATTATTACATCTTTTAAAAGCTGTAGAAATTGATTTCAATAGTGTCTTAGAAAACAAAAACGCTAAGATTAGCTTGCAACAAATAATAAGAGAGTTAGAAGCAAGCCAGCAAACGCTATGGAGCCCAATGGTTTTAAATGGCGATGGCTTTGGTGTGTTAGCTAATCATTCTTTAGTGATGGCTAATTATATTTCACGAGCCAATGCCGCATTAATTGATTTAAACGAATTATTAAGAAAAGGGTGACATAATGAAAAAAGCAGTATTAGCCGCAAGCTTAACCACATTACTTTGTGCTAATGCACAGGCCGACACTCTGTTAGGTCTGTATATTGGTGGTCAAATGTGGGCAAACGAAGCCGAGGGTAGTTTTGGTGAGGGTGAACTTGAACAAGCCGTGTTTAATTTCGATGATGAAAATCAAGGAAGTTTCTTTGTTGCCCTTGAGCATCCAATCCCGTTAATTCCAAATATTAAAATAGCCTCAACAACTTTAGATACCGTTGGTGGTGCTACTATTACTGATAGTTTTACTTTTGAAGGTGAAACTTATAATGCTAATTCTGAATTAGATACCACGTTTGATGCCAGCTATATTGACTATACCTTTTATTATGAAGTATTAGATAATGACTTATTAACGCTTGATTTTGGTATTACTGCGCGTGACCTTGATAGTCAAATCAAGGTTGTTGAGCAAGCTAGTGCACAAAGTAGTGATCTTTCAGTCTCAGGTATAGTGCCATTGTTTTATGTCAACACTATTGTCGGTTTACCGTTCACTGGCTTTAATATATTTGCTGAAGCAAATTTTTTATCTTATGACGACAATACTGTTTATGATTACCAAGTAGGGGTTAGTTATGAGCTACTTGATAACCTTGCTGTTGACCTTGATCTCACCTTGGGTTATCGCAGCGTTAAATTAGAGTTAAATGACTTAGACGACTTATACAGTGATTTAACGTTTAAGGGAGTATTTGCTGGCGCGATAGTGCATTTTTAATCGCAAAGCAGAGCAAATAAAAGTAAAGCTGAATTTCCAAAACTTGGAACCTCAGCTTTACTGCTAAGGTTTAGAGGCTTATTGCCTTTTTATAACGTTTATGCAAAATTTCAACACGCTCTACATACACTTGAGTTTCAACAAAAGGAGGGATACCTGCATATTTTCTCACCGCCCCTTCACCCGCATTATAAGCGGCAGTAACCAAACGCCTATCACCTCGATACTCTTTCATCAACACCGATAAATGTTTTACGCCACCATTAATATTTTGTTGGGCAATAAAGGCATTGTTAACGCCAAGCGCTTTGGCTGTATCAGGCATAAGCTGCATTAATCCCTGCGCACCTTGTTTTGACACGGCATTGACGTCAAAATGTGACTCTGCATGGATAATGGCGCGAACAAAGGCGGGCTCAACATTATAGCGGTGTGCGGCATTTGTAATGACTTGTTGGTATTGGTTTAAATAGAGCTTGGCGTTATGCCAATCGATGTGGGCATTCAATTTACAGGCGTAACAATCCACCCTCACTATTTCAAAATCAGCATTTAAAGGTTCAATATCAGAAAAAGCCATGACACCATCGGCAGATTTATATTTATAAACCGATGTTTCTTTACTGTCACTGTTAGTGCTAAAAGTCAAAAGTAATAGCGTTATTAGCAAATATATCTTTTTTAATATGATAACTGTACCTAGCTAAAATCTGTTATTTAACTACAACATAGCCCGTTAGCTTTTTATTGTCTAAGATTTTCTTGTTTGTTATTCTTTTTAGTAATAAAAAATCGCTATCTATTCTTTTTAGTTTTTATTGAATTCGTTTATTCTTCTTTTATAAATTGTTATAGGTGAATAATCTTATGCCACAAAAGCAACTGTTTTTACAGCAAACTTCCAATATAGCATCAAGCTCGCTTGACGCTAATCAACTAACCTTGTTGCAACAAGCGACGTCTGGTTATTCATCGTTGCAGCTTGCTTGGGCAAGCGGCTATTTAGCGGCAAAAAGTGAGCAAGGGCAATCAGCCCAGGTTAGCGTGGCTTCAGCTGTGGCGCCAGCAAGCACTTTAACTATTCTTTATGCTTCTCAAACGGGTAATGCTAAAGGCGTTGCTAGCAAACTTGAGCAAAGTGCAAAAGCAGCAGGTATTAATGTAGTACTTAAAAACATTGCTGACTATAAAGCCAAAGCCTTAAAAAATGAAAGTCATCTATTAATAGTAGCCAGCACAAATGGCGAAGGTGAAGCACCAGATGATGCTATTGAATTTCATGAATATTTATTAGGTAAAAAAGCACCTAAATTACCAAACCTTAGCTATAGCGTTTTAGCTCTAGGTGACAGTAGCTATGAATTTTTCTGTCAAACAGGTAAAGATTTTGACGAGCGTTTAAAAGTATTGGGCGCGAAACAAGTTACCCCTCGCGTTGATTGTGACGTAGATTACGACAGTGATTGTGAAAGCTGGACAGCAAGCATTGTTGAAAGCCTGAAAGATGAGCTTACACAAGCTACTTCAGGATTAGCGCCGGTTATTGACTTACCAACAGCAGGCGCTGAAAGCCAATATTCAAAACAAAATCCATTTGAAGCTGAATTTTCTTTAAGTCAAAAAATTACTGGTCGAGATTCCGCTAAAGATGTGCGCCATATCGAAATCGATTTAGGTGAATCAGGTTTAACTTACCAAGTAGGTGATGCGTTAGGTGTTTGGTTCGAAAACGACGCTGATTTAGTTGCTGATTTAATTGCTACATTACGCCTTACAGGCGAAGAAAAAATCAAGTTAAAGGTAAATGGCGCAAATCAGGTTTTCACACTAACGGATGCTTTAACTACGCAGTTAGAAATTACCCAAACAGCGCCAGCATTTGTTGAGTTCTGGGCGAAAATTTCTGGTGATAAAGCGCTTACTAAAATTGCTGCTGATAAAAATACCGCTAGAGAATACGCTGGTGAGCACCAAATTATAGATGTGGTAAAAGCAGCAAAAACTGAAATTGATCCTCAATTCTTTGTTGAATCACTGCGTAAACTAACCCCACGCTTGTATTCTATTGCATCAGCGCAAGCTGAAGCTGAAGAAGAAGTTCACTTAACCGTTGGTTTAGTCAGTTTTGATGCCAATGGTGAACCACGTACTGGCGGCGCTTCAAGCTTCTTAGCAAATCGCTTAGAAGAAGGTCAAAAAGTACGTGTTTTTGTTGAGCATAATGACAATTTTCGGTTACCACAATCAGATGATACGCCAGTAATCATGATTGGGCCAGGTACCGGTGTAGCGCCATTTAGAGCCTTCATGCAAGAACGTGAAGCGCGTGATGCCAACGGCGATAACTGGATGTTTTTTGGTGATCAAACTTTCACACAAGACTTCCTATATCAAGTTGAATGGCAAAATTATTTAAAATCCGGTTTATTAACACGCATGGACGTAGCCTTTTCACGTGATCAAGCTGAAAAAGTTTATGTACAAGACCGATTAAAAGAACAAGCAAGTGATGTTTTTTCTTGGTTAGAACGTGGCGCACACTTATATATTTGTGGTGATGCTAACCGTATGGCCAAAGATGTTCATCAAACCTTGGTAGAAATTATCCAAGAGCACGGTAAATTAAGTGTAGAACAAGCAGAAGACTACTTAAAATCACTTAGATCTAATAAGCGTTACCAGAAGGATGTTTACTAATGAGCAACGATTTCACCAAAGTTGAAAACCCTGTATTAATTGTTGAAGGTAAACAGGCCGACAATGAACGCTTGAAAGCTGAAAGCGATTACCTTCGTGGTACTATTAAGGAAGATCTGCAAGACAGAATGACGGGTGGCTTCACCAGCGATAACTTCCAGTTGATTCGTACTCACGGTATGTATCAGCAAGACGATCGCGATATCCGTGCCGAGCGTCAAAAACAAAAACTTGAACCATTACATAACGTCATGCTTCGAGCACGCTTACCTGGTGGTATTATCACCCCAACACAATGGTTGGCTATTGATAAATTCGCCGATGACTATACGTCTTACGGCAGCATTCGCTTAACAACACGGCAAACTTTCCAGTTTCATGGTGTTTTAAAGCCAAATATTAAATTGATGCACCAAACATTAAATAGCATTGGTATTGATGCCATTGCTACCGCAGGAGATGTCAACAGAAATGTATTATGTACACCAAACCCCATTGAATCTGAAGTTCACCAGCAAGCCTATGAATGGGCGAAGAAAATAAGTGAACACTTACTTCCTAAAACTCGTGCCTACGCTGAAATTTGGTTAGATGAAGAAAAAGTAGAAACCACTGAAGCTGATGAAATTGAGCCTATTTTAGGTAGTAATTATTTACCACGTAAGTTTAAAACAACGGTAGTGATCCCGCCGAATAACGATATTGACGTACATGCCAATGACTTAAACTTTGTTGCTATTAGTGAAAAAGGTCAATTAGTGGGTTTTAATGTGCTAGTTGGTGGTGGTTTAGCCATGACACATGGTGATAAGTCAACTTATCCACGTAAAGCGGATGACTTTGGTTTTATTTCAATCGAACACACTTTGGCGGTGGCTGAAGCCGTTGTTACCACACAAAGAGATTGGGGTAACCGTGTTAATCGCAAGAATGCCAAAACTAAATACACGTTAGACCGAGTTGGCGTTGATACTTTTAAAGCTGAAGTAGAAAAACGTTCAGGCGTAAGCTTTAGCAAAAGCCGTCCTTATGAGTTCACCGACCGTGGTGATCGTATCGGTTGGGTGAAAGGTATTGATAACCAACATCATTTAACGGTGTTTATTGAAAATGGTCGAATTTTAGACTTCCCTAGTGATAAAGGGATAAGCAAAGCACTTAAAACAGGCATGCATGATATTGCAAAAATCCATAAAGGTGATTTTCGCCTAACCGCAAACCAGAATTTGATTATTGCCGGTGTTGCCGAAGCAGATAAAGCACAAATTGAAAAAATAGCCCGTGCAAATGGCTTAATTGACGACAGTGTTTCAAATCAACGTAAAAATTCAATGGCTTGTGTTGCCTTCCCTACTTGTCCACTCGCTATGGCGGAAGCAGAGCGTTACTTACCTAAGTTAGTTGATGATGTTGATAGCATTTTAGCTAAGAACGACCTAGCTGATGAAAGTATTATTTTGCGTGTAACAGGCTGTCCTAACGGTTGTGGTCGCGCCATGTTGGCTGAAATTGGCTTAGTAGGTAAAGGGCCAGGAAAATACAATATGTATTTAGGGAGCAACCTCGGCGGCACTCGTATTCCTAAGCTTTATAAAGAAAACCTTGGCGAGCAAGATATTTTAGCTGAGATTGACAGTTTGAGTGCCCGTTGGGCAACAGAGCGAAATAAAGATGAAGCCTTTGGTGATTTTGTTATCCGTGTGGCTATTGTCGCTGAAGTTAAAATAAGCATGAGGGATTTTCATGATGACTAGTTCACTTATCTCGACTAAACCTGAGGTAGTAACACAGCTGTTGGCTAGTGAAAGCCTTAGTGTTAGTAAGGCGAGTAATCGTTTTCCCGCTTCTCTACCTAAGCCTTGGTTAGCGCAATGGAACGAAGATTTAGAGAAAAAAGCGCCACTTGCGCGTATTGAATGGACTATGGAAAATTTGCCTAGTCAGTTTGTGCTATCTTCAAGCTTTGGTATTCAGTCAGCAGTCATGTTGCACATGATGACGCAAGTCGATGCCAATATACCTGTATTACTTACTGATACAGGACATTTGTTTCCTGAAACTTATCGTTTTATTGAGCAACTGACTGAGCGTTTAAAGCTAAATCTACACGTTTATAGCGCAGTAGAAAGTGCCGCGTGGCAATTGGCAAAATATGGCGAACAGTGGGCTCAAGATGATGAGTCATTGAAACAATACAATCGAAAAAATAAAGTTGAACCGCTAGAGCGCGGTTTATCTGAATTAAATTCTGGCACTTGGTTTTCAGGTGTTCGTAGGCAACAATCTGATCATAGACAAGGATTATCGGTAGTTAGCATTTTACGCGGTCGTTTTAAAGTGCACCCGATTATTGATTGGAGTAATAAGGATGTGCACCAATATTTAACTAAACATGATTTACCTTATCATCCCTTATGGGATCAAGGTTATGTATCAGTAGGCGATGTTCACAGTACTAGGCCGTTAACCTTAGGAATGGATGAAAGTGAAACACGCTTTGGTCCGGGACAGCGTGAATGTGGTCTACATACCGATGGTGATGGTATATAAGTTTAGTTTCGAGTTACTCGTTACTTGCTATGTTAAAATGATGACTTAATTGCTGTTTTAAATGGCCAAAAAAGTCATCATTGGCTTTATCTGCAATAAGGTGAGCTAGCTCTACACCAATGGCGGTGAACTTATAAAATTGCAGCGTTACTTTGGCTTTTTTGCTGGTTAATTTTAGCGGTAAGCCATTGTAGTTAAAGTTAATCGATTCATTATTATCCATCATGTTAGATTCACTTTCTTGTATAAAAATTAAATGATTATCAGCTAATGATAATAAATCAGCATGATTTAAACCAAATTGGCTTAAATTGGTATATTGTTGTCGATTTTTACTCAAAAAATTGAGTAGCCCCGCTTGTTGGTAACAGCCTGAAATAATTCGAATATTTTTTCTGCTTTGATCTTTTATCGCTAAGGAACATGCCTTAGCTAGTAGCTTTGCCTCTACAATACTCATTTCTTGAAATACTTTTAATGCTTTTAACGAATAAGTACCAGTGCGAGCTAATTCACCAGCTAATATTTTAGCCCATAAATCTTGCATGGTTTTATTGCCAACGTCTTCTGCCAAAGTGACAAAGCGGTTAAACCAGTCTAAATCGGTTCTCTTATCAATGACCTTATTGGCACAAAAGTTATAAGTTTTTTCCATGATGGCTTCAATGTTTTTTTGCTTGCGCAGGCTAGATAAACGGGCTCGTTTATTGGTGCGATCTTCAATAGGCATTTGCTTTGCAACGGGTAATAAAGCGACTTCGAGACCAAATTGCTGAGTAATGTTAAAAAGCTGTTTATGAACAGCAGACTCTGTTGGCTTCTTCGCAGCGTCATGATCTATGATTGCGTTAGAATTAGCTTGATCAGACTGGACACGTTCTTTATCAATAATGACAACGGATTTTTTCTCTGAATTCACCATGATTTCTCTTACTTGAGTAATATGTTATCGCTTGTATTCACGACTTTTTGACTAGATATTAAATTTATTGTATTGATTTATTGAGCATTGTCAAAGTGACTTTTATTATATAAAAGTATTATATAAAGTATTATATAAAGTATTATATAAAGTATTATATAAAGTATTATATAAAGTATGAGGTAAATAATGAGGTAAATAATGAGGTAAATAATGAGGTAAAAAATTAGCTTTAGGGTATAGTTAAGTTATAGTGACATAATGAATTAACTTAATAATAAAAATTTAAATTTAATTAGCTTAAAACTTAATTACTTGAGGGCAGTATGCAAGCATCAGAAAACTCTAATGATGACTTCCTATTTATTGATGATAGTGATGAAGATGAAATTTTAAATGGCGGCGACAAAGAAGCATGGCAGGTGCTTATTGTTGATGACGACCCTGAAATTCATTCGGTCACCCAACTAGCTCTGTCTGATTTGGTTGTTTTAGGGCGCCGGTTAGAATATTTACATGCCTATTCAGGTCAAGATGCATGCACATTAATTGAGCAACATCATAACATTGTTTTAGTACTACTCGATGTGGTTATGGAAACAGACGATGCGGGGTTAAATGTTGTTAAGCATATCCGTGAAAATTTACTGCGCCAAGATATCCGTATTGTTTTAAGAACAGGTCAACCAGGCTACGCACCTGAAGAAAGCGTTATCAAAGAATACGATATTAATGATTATAAAACTAAAACTGAGCTTACTAGACGAAAGCTCGTCACTACTGTCTATGCAGCTATTCGTTCTTACCAACAAATAGCTACTGTTACCGAAAATCGTGAAGGTTTAGAAAAAATAGTATCTGGCTCCGCCAATCTTTTAGAGTTGCATTCTATAACAGATTATTGCCAAGGAGTTTTACAGCAACTCACGACACTTATTGATCAAGATATAGAGTGCTTATTTTGTGCCCGAGGGCAGGGCATTATCGACAGTGCTGATGACTTAAGCTTCTACATCATTGCTCAGCAAGGTTTTTCTACAATACTAACTAAGCAAAAATTAGATACGCTGAAAAGTGAGCAAATTAGTCAACAAGTTAAGTATTGCTTCACACAAAAGGTGCATCAATATCAAGACTTATCGCAATGTTTTTATTTAGTAAGAGGTGGTTATCGTGCGGTTGTCTATCTTGCTTTGCAAGAGCCGTTAACCGAAACTCAGCAGCAATTGTTAGAAGTTTTTTTAACTAATGCTGCTGTAGGTTATGAAAACGTTCATTTATTCCAAAAGTTGAGCAATGCTGCTTATAAAGATTGGCTGACCAATTTGCCTAATCGACTTGAGTTTGTTCGCTTATTAGATCTTTTCGCGAAAAGTGACGATGATAATGACGTTGCAGCGCTTATTGATTTAAATCATTTTAGCGATGTTAATGATGGCCTAGGTCAAGATATCGGTAATATGTTGTTGGTTTCCGTCGCTCTACGCTTACAAAAGATGGGCTGTGATTGTAAAGTAGCCCGCGTTGGCGCCGATGTTTTTGGGATTATTGGCACTGCAGATTGTTTAACACCTGAGGCCTTAATACAATTATTTGAACAGCCTTTTGCTGCTGGTGAACAAAAGTTACCAATTAATGCTTGTTTTGGCTTTTGTACCAAAGAACATGCGAGTGGTAGTGGTGTACAAGTACTCAACCAAATTAATATTGCCCTAAATCTTGCCAAAAAACAGCGTATCGAGCACTTTACTTATTATAATCCAGAAATGGAAGATGAGACTTTGTGGCGCCTGAATATGATCAGGGAATTACGCACAGATTTTGCTGACAATAGACTAGAGCTTTGGTATCAACCACAACTAACTTTAGATACCGCTAAAGTGATTGGCGCAGAAGCGTTATTACGTTGGCGCACCGCTGATGGTAATTTTATTTCTCCTTCAGTATTTATCCCTTTGGCCGAATATTCGGGTTTAATTATTGAAATTGGTGATTGGGTTGTCAATCAAGCTTGTCAGCAAATTAATGATCTTAGTCAACAGAAATTCTCTGATATCACCATTTCAGTCAATGTATCTATTCCTCAATTTAGACGCGGTAACTTTGTTGAGACCGTATTAAATGCGATACAAAATCATCAAGTTCAACCAAGCAGATTAGAGTTAGAAATAACTGAAAATATTTTAATGGACGATCCTCAAGTGGTTATTGATGCACTCATCGAATTAAAAAACATTGGCATTAGTATTGCCCTTGATGATTTTGGTACCGGTTTTTCTTCATTAAGTTATTTGCAAAAACTACCACTGGATCGTTTAAAAGTCGATAGGGCTTTTATTACAGATATTGCTGAAGAAGGGCAATCGGTTATTGCTGAAACCATCATTGATTTAGGCAAAAAAATGAACCTGAAAGTCATTGCCGAGGGCATTGAAGAAATTGAGCAACAAAAGCGTTTAATTGAATTGGGTTGTGACGAAGTACAGGGTTTTTACTACGCCAAGCCTATGCCCCAAGATGAGTTTTTAAACTTCCTTAAAAACAATAGCTAACTTACCTCATAACGTGCTAAAAACATAAACACGGTATCATCAGTAATGGTTTGCCGTTATTCTTTTGTTGGTTAACTGAACGTAAGGTCTCAGAAGAAATACACCAACAGGCGATTACCCATGAAATAGCTCAGCATCATGAACAGGATGCAATCCAAATAACTTTGAATACATGTTCATGCATTGAGGTTAACCTATAAAAACCAGTGATACTATAACTGGTTTTTACTTTGAGAGTGGGTACTCAAATATGGCTTCACCTAGTTTTACTTAGTATTAGGGATTAAAAACCGAATCATTGAAAGGTTAGTTTCTTGCCCTGTTTCGGGGTTGTCCGGTATCAATAAAGCTAAAACTAATGAGCAAGCGGCGAATCCCGCACCGATATAAAACACCCAAGCAGGTTGAACAATCCACAATAAACCTAATAACGCAGGAATGACTACCGCAGCGATATGATTTATTGAAAAGCTCACCCCTGCACTGGCTGCGATGTCTTCCGGTTGAACAATTTTCTGAAAGTAGGTTTTAATCGCAATAGCAAGGGCAAAAAAGAGGTGATCGATGACATAAAGTGCGGCGGCCATATTGGCATTTTCTACGAAGCCATAACTGATAAAAATAACAATCAAGCCAATATACTCAAAACGCAATGTTGCCCGCTCACCTATCTTTCCTATTAACTTGCCAATTTTTGCCGCGAATAACCAATTGAATAAATAATTAATTAAAAAAAGTGCACTGATATCGGCAACGCTGTAATGAAATTTTTCTACCATTAAAAAGCCAGCAAATACCACGAATATTTGTCTGCGTGCACCGCTGAAAAAAGTTAATGCGTAAAATAACCAATAACGTTTTCTTAACACAAGTTTTTTTGTTTGTGGGGTTTGTTCAGGAAAGTGTTTAAATGAAAGTGTTAGCAATAATGTTAATAATAAACCGATGCCACCGAATAAAGCATAGGTTGCTTGGTAGCTCCAGTTAACTTGCTCTATTAATAACCATATACTTGAAAAGGCTAATAATGAGGCGGCAGCTTTTACTGATAACATACGACCCATAAAGTGAGCCGCCTTGTCTTTATCTATCCATTGCAGTGTTAGAGATTGACTTAACGTTTCGTAGTAGTGAAACCCAACAGACATAAAGATAGTGGTTAAGTACAAACCGGTAATGCTTGGGAAAAAGCCGGTCAGCAACACGCCTAAGCTAGTTACCGCTAGAGAGATCAAGGCAAGGCGTTGTTCTTTGATAAATACTAATGCATAAATTACCGTAAAGGCTAAAAAGCCAGGTACTTCTCTAAGGCTTTGTAATATACCAATTTCTATACCCGTGAAACTTGCTTTCTCAATAACGAAGTTGTTGAGTAGTACCATCCATACCGAAAATGCTAATGGCATAGTAAAGGCCATAGCAAGTAGTAGATGTTCGGGTTGATTAAAACGATTGATAAACTTCATTATATATTTTGATGTTTTGGAGTAACCTCAAGAAGGATATAGTCTATACTTTTTCTGTTTTTCTTTATATAAACATTTATATAGACAGCAATGATTATAAAGATAAGAAAAACAGATGTTGAATGGGGGGCAACGTTCGGTCAAACGACCGATTAAAACGCTTGTTTAAAAGGTGTTGCAATTGACTTCCTTTCAAGGCACACTCAATCGTCTATTGTAAATAGACATAGTTAAAAGGTGCAGTTAAATTGCATAATTAAGCAGCTATTAGAATTAATGTGTTTAAACAACCAAATGGATAACTATCGGTTTGGTTTACACAAAAATCATCAAAACATCAACACCACTTTTAGGTGAAGGAGACAAAGCATGATATATCAAGGCAAGAACCTTTCTGCCCAATTACTCGAAGACGGCATTGTAGAACTTAAGTTCGATGCTCAGGGATCAGTAAACAAATTCGATCAAGAAACTTTTGAAGAATATAGAGCCGTGGTTGCAGCAATTAACAATTGCAGCGATGCTAAAGGCGTTATGGTTACTTCAGGTAAATCAACGTTTATTGTTGGAGCAGACATAACTGAATTTTTATCTTCATTTAGTCAGCCAGAAGATACATTAACATCTTGGGCAAAAAGCGCCTCTGATGTTTTCGACTTATTCGAAGATATTCAATTACCCACTATAGCGGCTATTAATGGCATCGCGTTAGGCGGTGGTTGTGAAATGACCTTAGCATGTGACTACCGTGTTGCTGATACTAATACCAGCATCGGGCTGCCAGAAGTTAAACTAGGGTTGATGCCTGGTTTTGGTGGTACGGTAAGACTACCTCGCCTTATCGGTTTTGATAATGCAGCAACGTGGATGTCAACAGGTAAAGCATTTAAGCCGGCTGCAGCACTTGCACAAGGCGTTCTTGATGCGGTTGTTGAACCAGAAAATTTACGCACTGCTGCGATTAACATGCTTAAATTGGCTATTAATGGAAAGCTAGATTGGCGCGCCAAACGTCAGCCTAAATTAGAGCCATTAAATTTATCTCAAACAGAAATGATCATGTCATCGACAACATGCAAAGGTATGATTGCCGCTAAAGCAGGCAAACATTACCCAGCACCAATAGTCATGATAAATACTTTAATTGCTGCTGCTAACTTAGACCGTACTGGTGCAATGGCTGCGGAGAATGCAGGTTTTGCCAAATTAGCAAAAACAGATGCAGCAAAAGCGCAAATTGGTTTGTTTATGGCAGACCAAGTAATTAAAGGCAAAGCGAAAAAAGCGGCTAAACAAGCAACTAAAGCGGTTAATAAAGCGGCGGTATTAGGTGCGGGTATTATGGGTGGTGGTATTGCTTACCAGTCTGCTTATAAAGGCACACCGATTATTATGAAAGATATTAATGATCAAGCACTTGATTTAGGTTTAACAACGGCAACAGATATTTTAGCTAAGCAAGTTGGACGTGGTCGCATGAATGCCAAGAAAATGGCTGGTGTGTTAAACAATATTACGCCAAGTTTAAGTTATGACAGTGTTAAAGATGTCGATATCGTGGTTGAAGCGGTTGTTGAAAACCCTAAAGTTAAAGGCATGGTATTAGCTGAAGTTGAAGGTGTTATTAGTGAAGATGCTATTCTTACTTCAAATACCTCTACTATCTCAATTGATTTATTAGCGAAAAGCGTTAAACGTCCTGAAAACTTTTGCGGTATGCATTTCTTTAACCCAGTTAACAAAATGCCATTAGTTGAAGTTATTCGCGGTAAAGATACCTCAAATGAAACGGTCGCTGCTGTTGTTGCTTATGCCGCGAAAATGGGTAAATCTCCGATTGTTGTTAATGATTGCCCTGGTTTTTATGTCAACCGTGTTTTATTCCCATACTTTGCAGGTTTTAGCTTATTAGTACTTGAAGGTGCTGATTTTGTTGCTGTTGATAAAGTAATGGAAAAACAGTTTGGTTGGCCTATGGGTCCTGCTTTCTTACTTGACGTTGTTGGTGTTGATACGGCTAATCACTGTACAGGTGTTATGTCAGATGGTTTCCCAACGCGCATGAAAAAATTAGAAAACGATCCTGTAAGCACGTTATATGCTGAAAAACGTTTTGGTCAGAAAAACGGTAAAGGTTTTTATGATCACATTAAAGATAAACGTGGTCGTCCAATGAAAGTTGCAGCGCAAACTGCATACGATTTATTTGCTGCTAACTGTAGCGATAAAAAAGACTTTTCAAGTGAAGAAACTATCGCTCGTCTAATGATTCCTATGGTAAATGAAGTAGTACGTTGTTTAGAAGAAGGTGTAGTTGATACTGCGGCTGAAGCTGACATGGGCTTAATTTACGGTATTGGCTTTCCTCCATTTAGAGGTGGTGCAATTCGCTACTTAGAAACACTTGGTTTAGATAATTTCATCGCAATGGCTGATAAATACGCACATTTAGGTGAAATTTATCACGTGACTGATGGCCTACGTGAAATGGCAAAATCAGGTAAATCTTACTTCACTACTGACGTTAAAACAGCTTAAGCCGAGGAGAATAAAATGAACGAAGTTGTAATTGTAGACTGTATACGAACTCCAATGGGTCGCTCTAAGGCCGGTGTTTTTCGCAATGTACGTGCTGAAGCATTATCAGCACACTTAATGAAACAAATTTTAGTACGTAATCCCGCATTAAATCCAGAAGACATCGAAGATGTTATTTGGGGTTGTGTGAAGCAAACTAAAGAACAAGGTTTCAATATTGCACGTAATGCTTCATTGCTTGCTGGCTTACCAAAATCAATTGGTGGCGTTACTGTTAACCGTTTATGTGGTTCTTCTATGGAAGCATTACATCAAGCAAGCACTAGTATTATGTCAGGACAAGGCGATGTATTCCTTGTTGGCGGTGTTGAACACATGGGTCACGTACCTATGATGTATGATGTTGACTTTGATCCTGCACTGAATAAAAATATTGCCTTAGCATCTGGTAATATGGGTTTAACTGCTGAGTTATTGGGCAAACAACACGGCATTACGCGTGAAATGCAGGATGCTTTTGGTGCCCGTTCGCATCAAAAAGCCTATGAAGCACAACTGGCTGGTCGTTGGGATAATGAAATTGTTGCCACCGAAGGTCATGACGCTACGGGTGCACTAACGCTAGTTGAGCACGATGAAGTAATTCGTCCTGAAACAACGGCTGAAAGCTTATCAGCATTACGTCCAGTATTTGACCCTGCAAATGGTACGGTAACAGCAGGAACTTCATCTGCATTATCAGATGGCGCTTCAGCAATGTTGATTATGTCTGCTGATAAAGCAAAAGAATTAGGCTTAACACCTCGCGTTAAAATTCGTGGTATGGCCGTTGCTGGTTGCGATCCTGCAACGATGGGCTTTGGTCCTGTTCCTGCTACTAAGAAAGCTTTAAAACGTGCAGGCCTATCAATTCAAGATATTGAATTGTTTGAGTTTAACGAAGCTTTTGCTGCACAAGCATTATCTTGTGTTAAATCATTAAAAGTAGAAGATAAAATGGATCAAATCAACTTAAATGGCGGCGCTATTGCGCTTGGTCATCCTTTAGGTTGCTCAGGTACGCGTATTTCAGGTACGTTGATTAACTTGATGGAAGGGCAAGATGTTAACATAGGCCTAGCTACCATGTGTATCGGCTTAGGTCAAGGTATTGCAACGGTTTTCGAACGCGTATAATTAATTAGCTTTTCTCTTTGTTAATAAGCGCTTAAGCTGTGTTGAAAGTACTCATTGACTAGCGTCAACTCCGTGCTTTCGCCTTGCCTAAACACTGATTACCTTCGAGAAAAGTAATTAAGATTTACTATATTTTAAGTAATAAAAAACCAGCAATTGCTGGTTTTTTTGTTACTTAAATAATTGAATTAGTTGAAATATGTGACTAAGCAAAAACGTCTTGCAACGGTGGTACAACTTGTTTTTTACGGCTAAGTACGCCATCAAGCCACACTTTTCCATCGATTGTGGTTTTGCCAAATGCTGCTTGTGCTAAATTATCATTATCACTCACTACTAAAAGCTCAGAGCCTTCTTTCATAATATCGGTTAATAATAATAAAACGCTGTGACGATTTCCTTCAGCTTTTAACTTAGCAATGTCTGTCGCTAAATCTGCCTTCATATCATCAAAAACAGCTAAGTCAATTACTTCTAATTGACCAATACCAACAAGGCTGCCATTCATGTTGAAGTCTTTAAAATCACGTAAGACTAAATCGCGAACTGGTGTACCTTCAACAGCAGATTTTACTTTAAACATGTCCATACCTAACTCGATAGGGTTTTCAATGCCTGCAATTTCGGCTAAGGCTTCAACACATTTAATATCGGCAGTGGTACATGTTGGCGATTTAAAAATTACAGTGTCACTTAAAATAGCGCACATCATGGCACCGGCGATATTTTTAGGAATGTCAACATTGTGAAAATCATACATCATTTTGATGATGGTGTTAGTGCAACCAACGGGGCGTACCCAAATTTCAAGTGGTGTTGACGTGGTAATGTCACCCAATTTATGGTGATCAATAATGCCCAAAATGGTGGCATCATCAATATCATCGGGGCCTTGAGTACGCTCAGAGTGGTCAACAATGTACAAGTTTTCACCTGCGTAACTGGTTTTTAGTTCAGGTTGCTCAAAACCAAATTTATCTAAAATATATAAGGTTTCAGGGCTAAGTTCACCTAAACGGGCAGGAACAGTTTCCTCACCTAAGGTGGTTTTTAAATAGGATAACGCGATAGCTGAACAGATAGAATCTGAATCTGGGATCTTGTGACCAACAACATAATTTGGCATGAAAAAGTACTCTCCTTTAATTTGCTTGTATTCTACCAAACTCTTTATTGTTTGGGTATATAGCAAAAAGTTTAGCTAAAGCGATTATTTATAATTAATAATTTTATAGCCTAATAAGCTTATGTAATTGCAGATGAATTATGTAGATATCAATATTATTATCCATATATATTAAAAGCCAATGACTAGAAAATGTTTTTTTGCACTAGGCTTAAAAGAAGGGTAAATATCTTTTAATTTAATCTTACGCTATTAAAGAGGGAAAATGATGTTCAAGAAGCTAGTTCTGTACTCAATTTTAGCTGTTGTCAGCGTTATTATTATTAAAATAACTCTCAATATTATGTTGCCAACACAGTCGTATGCGTTTCGGCAAGTGAAAAAAATTGCGCCTAATACCAGTAATCAATTATTACCTTTCAACAAGCATATTAGCCAAAGTATTAGACCAATAGATCCTTTCGGCTTTCCAATTAAGCTTGGGCAACACGGGCCAGTTAACAGCTTGTATTCTGGCAGTACTCAATATCCTTTTTATTGCATGACGATTGACTCAGGTTTAGGGCAGCCTATAGTTGATAACCAAGCGGGGTACGGCGTACCTGTTTATGATGATATATTACAGCCGAAAAAAATTATCGGCTATTCTAAAGACTGCAATATAGCGACAAAGGTACACTATTATTCTTTAAGTCAAAGTGGTGATATTCACAAACTAACTGCGCTGGCTTTAAAGCGTTTTACGAATGAAACCGCTGACGATATTTTGTTAAGAGTTGAGCAGGGCACAATAAACCGCTTTATTTATACTATGGTGATGCCCATTAGCGTTAACGAAATTGGTTCACGTTTAGCAAAATCAAAATGGAACCAACGTTTAATTTTTCAATTTAATGGTGGCTCTGGTATTGGCTATCGTCAGGGTAAGCAAAAAGCAAAACGGGTCATTGACAGGCAAAAACAGCAGTTGTTAGATGGTTACGCGGTTATTAGTTCTAGTGGTAATAAAACCAGTTACACCTACAACATGCTCTTAGCCGAAGACACCGCTCGACGGGTAAAAAAACATTTTGTGAGCTTGTATGGCAAACCTTTATATACCGTTGGTATTGGTGGCTCAGGTGGCGGTTTAGCACAATATTTAATTGCTCAAAATAGTATTGGCATATTAGATGGCTTGATCCCGCTATACTCTTATCCAGATATGATCACCCAAACCACCTATGCGCTAGATTGTGACCTGCTTAATAATTATTTTACTTTTCGAGCGGATAAAAAGTCTCACTGGCTTGACTGGCATAAAAGACAAGCCGTGGAGGGTATGAATGCCCTTAATGACTTTCCTCAACGCGCCGGCTACTTACAACCAGTAAACCAGATTATGGCGGGATTTGTACCTTCTTTGCCTAGTGGCAACAGTGAATGTATTAATGGCTATTTTGGTCTATCAAGCTTTATAAATAATCCCAGACAGGGGTTTTTACGTGATTTTTTCCACCATGATGTGGTTAAACAAGTTAAGTGGAGTTTCTGGCAAGATCTGGCCAGCGTGTTAGGGAAAGATAACTTAGGTTATGGGTTGTCAACCTGGGACAATGTTGGTGTTCAGTATGGGCTGTTAGCCTTACAACAACAAGCGATAACATTTGATGAATTTATTGATCTCAATAGTAAAATTGGTAGTTGGAAACCACAAACTGAAATGACAGCTGAGCATATTTGGCTACCTTTTGGTCGAAAAATACCGTTGTGGTTATCATTATGGGGTAATCAAAATATAACGGCTATTACGCAGGGCGTTGCGGCTCGACATCGAGGCTCAATAAAGGCTATGCAGGCTGCTTACCGATCAGGGCAGGTATTTATTGGCAAAGCTTCTTTGCCAATTATTGATGTGCGCCATTATTTAGAAGATGATTTAGATATGCATCATGTATCTGCTTCGTTCTATTCAAGATTAAGAATAATTGAGCAAAATAACCATAGTGATAATCACGTTATTTGGATTTCAGATAAAAACTATAATCCTGCTGTTTTAGCTTTTAAGTTGATGGATGAATGGCTCTTAACATTGAAAGGTAGCCCTAATATTTCCGTTACCGCAGCTAAACCCAAAGGTTTGTCTGATCAATGCTTTTCAGCCAATGGTGCAGTGCTTTTTCAAGGGCAAGATACTTGGAATGGTCAGTGGAATAATAAAAGTGAAGGGGAATGTCAAAAAGTTTACCCTATGTATAGTACTAGCCGCATTCAGGCCGGCGGCACTTGGTCTGGCGATATGTTTAAATGTCAATTAATGTCGGTAAAACAAGCAATAACACAAGGTTTGTATGGCGCTGTAGATATGCGTTATTATCAGCAGCAGCTTGAACAAATTTTTCCGCAAGGAGTGTGTGACTACAGCCAAAAAGATCAAGGACGGCCAAGTGATTTGTGATTTTTGGAAAAAACCTTATCAAAGGTAATGTTTGATAAGGTGCTAACTTGCTGTAATTTAATTAGTCACTAATAGCAAAGGTAGGCACTAGCATCTGTTTGAACATGGCGTGGTTTAATTGATTCGCCTACCCCAGATAAGAGATAACATTCTTAACTAGAGAAATGAAGTACACAAATTTTTTAACAGGGTCAATCAAACGACTTAGGGTAGTATGGTTTAATATTTCCATTGTAATGATAAAGCAACATGTCTGCTTTTTTCCTTTACACCACCAATAACAGTTGAACGATATGCCGTTCCATAACTGTTTTTATCAAGTAAGTTGTATACATTAAGGCTTAAATCTAAACTATCATTTAAAGCCCACTTTGCATAAGCATCTATTTTGGTTCTAGCCGGTAAAATAGAAAATGATTCAGCAGAGGAGTTAGCATCTATTTTTTTAGATTGATAGTTTGCCAATAACGAATAGGTTGATGTATCAGTTGCATAACTAATAATAAGTCCTGCCGCTAAATTTGAATCGCTATAAAGCGTTTTGTCATCATTTGCGACCTTCATCATATTCATCCTAACTTGCCATTGTTTATTAAATACATACAACAAGTCCAAATCTACGCCAATTGAACTACCACCACTTTCATTTCTATAAATAAAAGGTACTGTTTGTGATGGAAGAATAGCGTCCTGCACTTCGTTGTAAAATAAATCAGCCGTCAAGTACATAGATTTTGAACTGTACATCCATATTACATCATAAGCTGAGAACACCTCTGGCTGTAAATTAGGATTAGCGATAATTACACTGCTATTGGTAGCGTCTGTTTCACTCCTACTTGGTGCTCTGAATGAATTACCATAAAGAAATTTAACTACATGCTCATTACTTATTTGCCAATTAATGCCTAGCCTTGGGCTTAAATGAGAACCAAAGTTACTGTAGTCGTCTTGTCTAGCACCGATGATATATCCCACATTTTCAGTTATGGAATTTTGATATTGTATATAAGCTCCTTTTATTGTTCTTCCATTCGTGGGGGCTTGAGGTAGATAAAGGTTGAATGCACCAAAGGTTTCTGCATCGGTATTAGTTAGTTTGGGAACTCGATATTCAACACCAAATAAAAAACGCTCTTCATCCATTCCTGAATAAGTTAAAACCAACTCGCCCCCGTTATCTTGCTCTGCTATGGTCCCTTTTATAAAAGTTTCAATTGGCGCGGGAATAATTTTGCCACCCACTCTAAATTCATATGTTGACATGAATAACTGAGTTTTTAAGTGCCATTTATCATTCAAATCAATTTGATGTTTAACTCTGATAAATTGCTGCTTCATTGATAAAAAATTATCATCACCTGAGACAAAACCTAAGGTATAAAATTCTTGGCTTTCATTTTTCTGATGACTTATATTTATTTCAAAATCGTTCCAACTAGCTTTTAGGTAGAGTAATTCAGCTTGGAAAGGGTCCGAGGTTTTTTCATTATTATTAGTGAAAGGATCAAATATTTCTACGTTTTCGCCTTGATAATCTTCTTTAGAAATAAAACCTGATACATTGCCTTGTTTGAATGAATGTTTAAATTGTCCACTTAATTTTGTAGCGCCATGCAGCCCTACAGAGAGTGAAGCCTTACTTATCATGCCGGTAATTATATTAATAACGCCGGTGTATGCATTTGAGCCAAAAATTGCAGAACCAGCACCTTTAATTACTTCAATTCTTTTTACATGCGCTAAAGGTAAATTAGATAGTAAGTACCCTGCTCCACCAAGCCAATCGTCATTAAGTCTTTGTCCATCAATAAGGATAAGAATTTCTCTAGCTGAGCCATTTGTTTTTAAGCTTCGAGCTGATACAGAACTACTAAATGAACTTGAATCTGAGCGTTGAACTTGGTAACCAGAAATATAATTTAATAAAGAAGTTAAGTTAGTAAACCCATATAAATCAATTTGCTCTCTGGTGAATACGGTAACTGCTGCGGGTACTTTTCTTAGCGTTAATGGTTGTAGCGTAGCCCCTGTGACTTCAATTTTTCCTAACTCTTCTAATGATAAGTTAAATAAGTCTAATTCAGGTGACATGTTTGCAGTGCTATAACTTGATAAAAAAGCCATTGCAGTTAATAAACTAAATTTAAAAGCACTGATAAATTTCATATTTGTTAATATATTTTAGTCCTATTTTATTAATCAGTGTAGCCTACTTTATTTTCAAATTCATTTATTAAGGGTGGCAATTAGTCTGATACAGGGGAGAATCGCTTAAGTAAACCGCTGATGAGGGCACCACACCGATAGTCACTAATGGTGTCTATGACGAGTAATACAGATTAACTTCGTTAGGTGATTGACCTACCTTTACAGTAAAAATGATGCGTTACAGCAGAAAACCTGTGGCACCGAAACTATGTACTAGTTCGGTAACTTAATGCAATGACACTAGCCTAAAAGTTTAGCAAGCACTCACTTACTAACCATTAACTCTCAAATATTAACGGCTACTGCTAATATTTGAGAGTTTTATTTGTTTTCTAAACATTTCTCTACCTGAACAGCCAATAAAAAACCGACTATTAAGTTAAATTGTGGCTATTCAAGTAGTTGGGTAGCAATTTTTAGTTACATTATCACTAATCGCATATCGTTTGGGTTAATTAGCATATTGATTAAGTACTGACGTGGCAGGTTTTAAGTCTAAATATTTTGGACAGATGTAATCTTTTTGACTAGTGTGTGATCTAGTAATATCTGGATTCTAGCCCCTGTAACAAGCCTTGCTGCTGTTCTAGAATTTCAATTAAATACTCACGACAAACACGAACTCTTGCTGTGGAACGTAAATCAATGTGGCTCAGCACCCAAAAGCTCCAAGTGGATGGCGTCATTTTCAAATCTAGGCGTCGTAAACTTGGTTCGGAGTCTCCGATATAGCAAGGTAATCTAGCTAATCCATATCCATTCCGTACCGCCTCCATCATGCTGATAATTTCGTTAGCGCGCATAACTACACGAGCATTAGGAAAATGATCTTTAATCCACTCAGGGATTTTATGGTCGTGTTCCCACAAAATCAAACCGTCCGAAGGGCGTTTTTTATTCAGGTATTTAGTGCTGGCGTAAATGCCATGGCCAAGTATTGAAACCTTGCGACCAACTAAATATTCAGGCGGTTTAGGGCTCAGCCGTAATGCAATGTCGGCCTGTCGACCAGACAAGTCAGCCAAACTTGTAGAGCTAAGTAATTCAAGGATAATTGAAGGGTACTTCTCTATGAAGTTGCCTAATTTTGGCGTGATCAATCGACTGAACACGTCAGAACTTGCAGTAAGCTTTAGACTACCTTTCAATTGTGCATCCATGCCAAATACTTCTCTGTCAGCCACTTGAATGAGTTCTTCCATCGACACTGCGTGTGGATACAAACGTTCAGCAACTTGTGTCATTACATAACCAGTGGGTAACCGATCAAACAAGCGGCTGCCTAGCTGTTTTTCTAACGCGGTAATACGGCGCGCAACCGTTGTATGTTCCACCGACAAAACACGTCCGGCACCACTTACTGAGCCCTCCCGAGCAAGCGCAAGTACATAACGTAAGTCATTCCAATTAATACTTTCTTGTAGTGTTTTTTTAATCGGTTTTTGTTTAATTGACATAAGAGTATCCCTCCGGCGTGCATAATTGCACATTTCGTGTTTGTTTTGTCGTATTTACGGGTTGTTAATGCACCGATAGTATACACAACATTCCTGGTAAGCAAGATTGTAAGGCAAGTTCAGGAATCAATTAACTAACTCAATTAATCGACATAAAGGTTTGGAGAATTATAATGAAAGCATTTGTATACACAGAAATTCAAGCATCAGTTCCATTCGCGCAAGCACCATGGAAAGAAATTAACAAAGCACTTAAACAACAGCCTGGAATTTTAAACAAAACATGGTTGTCTGGTGTCGACGATTTATCGGTAGGTGGTTTTTATACTTTTGATTCGGTAGATAACGCGCAAAGATTTGTGACAGAGTACTTTCCAAGTGAAGCGCGTAGCTTAGGTGTTCCGCAACGTACACTTATATTTGACGCAGTCACGGTAGAAGAAGCGAGCAAAGATATGGACTCGATTCACTTTGGTGCTAAAAACAAACAACAACCAGGTGCCTATGTTTACACCGAAGTTCAGTTAAGCGCGTTACCCTTTGATAATGCACCATGGCGTGATATTAATCCTGTATTAAAGGAGCAACCGGGTATCTTAGCTAAAACTTGGTTAAGCGGACTACATACAGGGACACCTGGAGGCTTATACGCTTTTGACACGATTGAAAATGCCAAAAACTTTGCTATCAACTATTTTCCGAATGAGGCTAAACAATTAAATGCTGCGTTCACCACCCGCGTATTTGATGCAAGTGTAGTCGAAGAGGCAAGCCGTGAAATGAACTCACCGTTTTACGAGTAACGAAATTACTTTAATTAAAAGGGAGGGATTTTCCTCTCCCTTTTAATCTTAAAGAAGGGCTAAAAAAATGACTACCACAACACAGGTTTATAATTCAATAACACCGTCTCGCATCTTACACACTATGTTTAGAGTTGGTGATTTAGAACAGTCGATAGAGTTTTACCAAAATGCACTTGGTATGCGAGTTTTTTCTAGGGAAACATATACAGAAGGACGATTTACTTTAGTATTTATGGGATACGGTGATGCACAAACTACCCCGTCAATTGAGTTAACTTACAATTGGGATCCTGGTGCCTATCAACACGGAACACGTTATGGTCATGTTGCATTAGCGGTAGAAGACCTCTACGGATTATGTGAACGATTAACTAAACAAGGAATTACGGTTCTACGCGCCCCAGGCCAAATGGGTTATCTTTCTGATGAAACGAGTGAAAGCGATGTAATAGCATTTATAGAAGATCCAGATGGATACAAAATTGAGCTTATTCAGGCGTGAAGGAAATTGATCCCCTTTACAATTTATAGTCAAATGAGCAATGTATGGTAAAGGACTTGTTCCATAGACTTACTAAATTCGCGTTTGTTTTATGATCGGAAAAATTTTCATTGACCGCGATTATATAACCCGATGGGTAATACAAGTATTCTATTTTCTAATTCGTTATGTCTTTTTACGAGAAACTCTATCTACGAGAAACTCCATCTCGTAGATAGAGTTGTCAGCATGGATACATGTGAATTATTATCGCTTTTTTGGCGATAGGAACAAAAGTAGCCATTCACTTTAATGAACAGCCACAGTTTGACTTAATATCCTTATCAAAGGTAAAACTTAGTGTTGAAAAGCAGTGTTTACTTATAATAGCTTAAACACTTTTCAACTTCGTTTTTAGAGCCCATAATTACTTCGACGCGTTGATGAATACTCGTTGGTTTAATCTCCATAATACGACCTTCACTGGTCATGGCCAAAGCACCTGCTTGCTCCAGAAGAAATGCCATAGGGTTAGCTTCATACATTAAACGCAATTTATAAGGTTGTTTTGCGTTTTTACTGTCGGTGGGGTAGGTGAATATACCGCCGCGACATAAAACACGGTGAATATCGCCAACCATGGCAGCAATCCAACGCATGTTAAAGTTTTTATTACGTGGTCCAGAATCACCGGCAATTAAATCACTAATATAGTTTTGCATTGGCGCTTGCCAGAAACGTTGGTTTGACATGTTAACAGCAAACTCTTGCGTATCAACCGGCACTTGTACGTTACGTTCAACTAACAAGTAACCGCCGTGTGTTCTATCCAATACGTAAAAATGCGTGCCGCTGCCTGTAGTCATTACTAACATGGTGGCAGGGCCATATAACACATAACCGGCACAAACTTGGCGATGCCCTGCTTGTTTGAACATATCCGAGTCATCAGCAGCCATATCTTCTGGCGCTTCATGGATAGAAAAAATAGTACCAATTAGTGAATTAATGTCGATGTTTGAACTGCCATCTAACGGATCAAATGAAACAAGGTATTTACCATTATCATTACCTGCTACTGAGGTATCTTCTTCTTCAGACGAAATGGCTTTAACAAAACCAGATTCAAGCAATATATCTTTAAATAACTCGTTAGCGACCACGTCTAATTTTTTTTGTACTTCGCCTTGAATGTTTTCATCTAAGGTTGACCCCATTAAATCACCTAAATGTGCTTGGCTAACGCGAAATGAAATTTCTTTGGTTGCCGCTAAGATGGTTTTGATTAATGAAATAAGGTCTAGTGGTACATTGTCTTGACGTAAAGCGGGAGCTAATCGTTGCATTGGGTTACCTAGTTGCCGTTAAGTTATTTTAAGTTGTGTTAAGTTAAGGTGTTGAAAGTCTATTTTCAGTGTGATTATAACAAGTTTCTTATCTATTTCTGAAGTCTTTAGTGGTTATTAAGGTATTTTTAATGGCGAGGGTAATGAAAATAAAAAAACGGCATAGCTAGAAGGAGTAACTATGCCGTGTGTTAGTACAAAATAGGTGACTAACGTTAAACTTTTGCCAGTAACTTTTTACTGTTTTTACTGAATAGTTGTGATAATTTTTGCGGTGTAGTTAACACAACTAAGTTACCTAAAAGTACAAAACTTAGCCCAATGACGGTAAATTCACTCCACAAAAATCCCTCAACTACGGTAGAAATTAATACAGCAATAGCAGGGAAGATAATGTTGGCATAAGAGGTTTTATGAGCGCCAATGCGAGTCATTAGGGTTAAATAGCAACCAAAAGCGATCACTGAGCCAAATAGTGACAAGTAAAGTAGTGAGCTTACATAAGCGGCATCGAATGAAAAGTTAAATTGTTTGCCCTGTATCACCACCACCAAGCAGGTAAAAATTGCGCCGTATAACATCCCCCAGGCATTTGCTTGCACAATAGGCACATTGTTTTGCTGGTTTTTTATCGACAACATATTGCCGATAGAAGCTGAAAAAGTACCAAATAAACAAAGTCCTAATCCTAAGAATGTTGCTGCGCCTAATTCTATGTCCGTTAACTGTGGCCAAAAAAGAGTGACTATGCCAAGCAAACCAAAAGCGCCACCAAGGTATATTTGCTTGGTGATTTTAGTGTTATAAAAAATCTTAGTGTTAACAATATTCATCAACATCAAGGTGGAAAAGGCGATACAAGTTAATGCTGAATTGATGTGCTGTTGTGCGGTATAAAGCAGTAAGTAGTTTAGTCCAAATAAGCAAATACCAAAGGTGGCAAATAAGCCATGCTGTTTAAGCGAGAATGACAGTGGTAGCTGTTTTATTTTAGCAAAAATAAACAAAATAGCGGCGGCAAGAGCAAAGCGATATGACACAGAAGCTTCAGGTGCAACATCACCTAATTGGTAATTAATGGCAATCCAAGTAGAACCCCAGATAACGACAGTGACAAGATATAAAAAACTATTGCTCATTATTTACTCCTCTTTTTAATGATGTATGAATGATAGCTAGTGACAGTGTAGAGATTATTTGTTTTAATAACATATACAAAATAATGAAAATGAAACCTATACAGTTTTATGTTTCGACATAATTCAAGACTAATGCTATGCGCCTACTTGATAAAACATCGTCCGCCTTTTTATACCAGCAAGTAATTGATTTTATTGAACACCAGCAAAAGTTAGGTGTTTTATTACCTGGCGATAAATTACCTAGCTTGCGAAAACTAAGTTGTCAGTTTGAAATCAGTGTTCCTACGGTAAAGCAAGCCTATATAGAATTAGAGCGTCAAGGTCATGTTTGTGCTCGGCCGCAATCAGGGTATTACTTAACGGCACAGCAAGCTCGAACATTGAAGCCTAGGCCGGCAAAGTGGTCTCGTTGCGCACCAGCAACAGTAGAGTGTCGTAGCTTGATAGAGCAAGTGCACGAGGCTGTGCATCTGCCTGACACGGTGGCTTTAGGTATTTCAAATCCGATACAAGCTAATCCACCCGATAAAACATTGGCAAGATTGATGCGTTCAGTTATTTCTAAAGTGGCTGAAAAAGCGGTGAGTTATGGCCCTGTTACGGGTGATGTTAAATTACGCACACAATTAGCTTTTCGTTATCAAGACCAAGGCGTAGCCGTTAATCCAGATGAGATTGTCATTACCAATGGCGCTCAAGAAGCATTATCTATTGCCTTGCAATGTGTTGCGCAAAGAGGCGATGTTATCGCGATAGAATCACCATGTTTTTTTGGCATTATAGAGTTGATTGAAACGCTAGGCATGAAAGCACTAGAGGTTTATACCTGTAACGAAGATGGTGTGTGTTTAGATGGATTAACTGAGGCATTACAACAGCATCCCATTAAAGCTTGTTTATTTTCTACCGCAATCAATAATCCACTGGGGTCAATGAAAACCGATCAACAACGACAAGCCATCGTTAGTTTACTGGAGCAGCATAATATACCTTTGATTGAAGATGATGTTTATAGCGAATTATATTTTAGTGAGCAAAAACCTAAACCTGCACAACTCTATTCTGAAAAAGGTTTGGTGATGACGTGCTCATCATTTTCAAAAACGGCCGCCCCGGGTTACCGCATTGGTTGGCTATTACCAGGAAAATATGAAGAGCAAGCCAAGCGTATCAAACGAGCACAGTCTTGCTCAACGCCAATGTTACAGCAGTGGACATTAAACGAATATGTACAAAGTGGTGATTATGATCGACATTTATGCGTGTTGCGTAAAAAATTAATTTATAACTGCGAACGTATGCGTGCTCTTATCGCTGAGCATTTTCCCAGTGAAGTGTGTATTTCAAAACCTCAAGGTGGCAGTGTGTTGTGGGTAAGGTGTCAATCGCATGTTAATACCAGCGGTTTTTTTCAGCAGGCGCTTAAACAAGGGGTTAGTTTTGCTCCCGGCATTATTTTTTCACCCTCAGGAAAATATGCCAATTTTATGCGTATAAGTTATGGCGTGCAGTGGAATGAAAAAGTGGAAAATGCGGTAAAAACACTCGGTGAATTAGTTTTTGACTATTCATCTAAACAAAAGCCGCTTACTCAAAAGCAGTTTCCCAAAAGAGTAAACAAACACGATGAACACTAGCCGAACAACTCGAGTATCACTCAAACTTTTATTGCCTTTGTTAGCATCAGTAATGGCATTATCACCGCTCGCTATTGATATGTACTTACCAGCGATGCCCATTTTGGCCGAGTATTTACATACAGATATGCCAATGGTACAAAACAGTTTAAGCATTTATTTGTTCGGCTATGCGCTAGGGCTTATTTTATTTGGTCCAATGGCTGATAAATATTCGCGCCGAAAAATGGTGATATTTGGTGTCAGTGGTTTTTTGGCAACGAGTTTACTGTTACCTTTCGTCACTAATATTGAGCAATTTCTATCATTACGTTTTGTACAAGCCTTTATCAGCAGCGCTGCAACAGTGGTAGTGCCTGGTACTATTCGTGAATATTATCAAAAAGATACCGCGAAAGGGCTCTCTTATGTTTCGATGATCATGATGCTAGCGCCAATGATCGCCCCTAGCATTGGTAGCGTGTTATTAGTCGCGCATAGTTGGCAGATGATTTTTTATGTCTTGTCATTCTATAGCGTGGTAGTGCTGTTGCTAGTGGTAAAATACTTACCGGAAGTGGCGAGAAATAGTACTGTGCTAGATAAACAAATCAGTTTTTTAACACGCTATAAAATTGTTTTTTCTAATCGCGAAGCACGCTTAGATATCGCCACTTCTATGATGATTTCATTGGCATTTTTTACCTATATTACCGCTATTCCTTTTGTTTATTTAACCGTATTTAACGTATCAGAATTTAACTTCAGTCTCTTATTTGGTATTACCGTGGTGGCGTTAATGACAGCACATTTTATCAATACCCGCTTAGTTGCCCGTAAAGGCTCAAGAACAATGTTATGGTACGGCTTAACGCTGTCTGTGGTGGCATCTTTGATGTTATTTTTAGCTAATTTATTATCAATGCCACTTATTTTTACCGTACTATCAATATTGCCGTTAATGGGTAGTATTTCTATGGTAGCGGTTAACTCTGATGCTTTGGTGCTCACGAAATTTCCAGAGCAATCAGGCACGGCCACCGCTGTTATTGGTACTTTACGTTTTGGTATTGGCGCTTTGGCAGGGCCAATATTAGCCTATTTCTACGATGCTAGTGCATTACCTTTTGCGGGATTGATGTTTTTTTCTGTGTTGCTGGTGCTATTATGCCAATTAGTGATCAGATTAACGGCAAAGGGCAAGTCATGAAAAAGTGCCGATAGCCTTGATTGATCATGATATTGAGATTATTGAGGGGCTAGTTGAATTTCCTTCGAGGTTTTTGACCTTTATTTTAGTTGTTAGGCTCTAGTACTAACTTGTAGCCAACACTATACACAGATTGCACTAACTCATGGTCAGATTGTAGGTAATTTAACTTTTTACGCAGCTTTTTGATGTGGCTATCTATTGTTCTTTCGCTGACAATACGGTGATCTTGATAGGCCATTTCAATTAATTGTGTTCTTGAATAAATTCGCCCAGGTGAGTTAGCTAAAATTTTTAATAAATTGAACTCTATTGCGGTTAATTCGATAAGTTGTTCGTGTATTTTTGCCTGATAGTTATCTACATTTAGCTCTAAAATTGGGCTGTTTTGCTCTTCACTTGTCTTTATTGATGTCATTCTTTTGAGTATATTCTTAACTCGCGCCACAACCTCTCTAGGTGAAAAAGGCTTGCAAATATAATCATCGGCACCTAATTCCAAACCAAGTAAACGGTCTATTTCATCAACTCGTGCGGTGATCATGATAATAGCAATATTGCTAAACTCTTGTATTTCACGGCAAATAGTTAGGCCGTCTTTACCTGGCAACATTAAATCTAATAATATCAAGTCAAAACTTTGATTTTTAACCACGGAAACCACGTCAGTACCATCGTGCATAACAGAGGTTTGATAACCTGCTTTAGTTAAATAGTCGGCTAGTAAAGTGGCAATCTTTTCTTCATCTTCAACAATTAATACATGCGGCATAGGTATAATTTTAACCTTGTTATATGCTTGATTTTGTTAAGCTATCAGTGGAAAAGTACAGCGAATTTCAAGGCCACCCAATTCAGCATGAGTTGCTTCGATAGACCCTTGGTGAGCAAATATTATTGTTTTACACAAGGCTAACCCTAACCCTGAACCACCCGTTTTTCTATTTCTAGAGCTTTCTATTCGATATAAGTGGTCAAATAACTTAGTCAATGAGTGATCAGGAACAGTAGGGAAACTATCGCTAATAGTGAGTATAGCTTGAGAGGCTTCTTTTGTTAGCGCAATATTAATGGTGCCGGGTGCTTGAGTGTATTTAAAGCTGTTATTGATTAAATTATCTATAAGTTGATTAATTCTGGTTTCATCTGCCCAAATAGTAACATTAGTGCTAGCAAAAAACTGACTCATAGTAATATTGAGTTCACTCGATTTTTGCTGATGGCGCATTAAATTGTGTTCAATGACGGAGGCTAAGTTTATTTTCTGCTTCTGATAACGCATTGCGCCAATTTCAGCATTCGATAATGTAGATAAGTCGTTGACTAATTTATGTAAATGTTTAACTTCGTCATTTAATGAAGACAAGCTATTGAAATTTAAAGGTCTAATGCCATCTTCAATGGCTTCAATTTCACCTTTAATAATCGCAATAGGCGTGCGTAGTTCATGGGATATATTGGCTAACCACGTATTGCGTGAATTTTCATTTTGCTCTAATGTTTTTGCTAAATCATTAAAATTTAAGGATAATGATGATAGTTCGTCGTTACCGGTAACATTGATTTTTACTTTAAAATCGCCACTGTTTAATGAACGCATGGCTTGTTCTAAACGTTTAATAGGCATAACAAAGTGGCGAGATATTGGCACAGCAATAACAAGAATGATGATGAAAAGCCCCAAGACAATATAAAAAAGCTTTGTTTTTGTTTGCTCAAGAAAGGCCAAATCGAAAGCATCGGTTAACTGTGTTTTGGGTGGTAAGGCCAAGTAGCCAATAATAACCCCGTTTAAATTAATCGCCTGTAAGGTGAAATCATTGCTTAAGGGCCCTAACATTTGCTTTTTATCTGCATTGAGTAAACTTGGATGCAATTGACTATTATTTTGTGGTGGCCTTTGTTGGTGATCTGTAGGTCTTGATCTGTGTGGCGGCGGAAAGGCCGGTGGTCTATTATTTCTTGGGCGAAAATCATTATTTATTCGTAAATACTGTTCTACGTTATCTGGTAGCTCAACCCCTTCCTGTGAAAGTTTTACTATTTGGTGCCATTGTGTGCTTGGACGAAATATACTTCTTTTGTCAGTTGGTGGTGCAAAAATACCTCCTTTACGTCTTGGTGGCGGATGTCTATTGGTATTATTACTCATCACAAGGGGTAGCCAACTTTGCTCTTGTTGATAAAATCGTGTTAAATTTTTTGATAATAATTGTAAGCTTGCGAGCTCTTTTTTGTTGACGTATTCCAGCATGCCACGATCAAAACTCCATTGCACCGCAGTATAAATAACGGTTAGCAATAACAAGCTTGTGAATAGCAAGATAAGAATAAGTTTGGTAAATATTTTCATTTAATGGACTACAAATTTTGATTTAATACCGTTTGGATTAACTAAGTGATCATTTTCAAATGGCTTAAATATCCAATAACGTCAACGTCGTTGCTTTCATAACATTAACTAGCTTATCAATGAGCTGGCATTTATTAAACCTTTTTGACGACAACGACTTTCATATTCGCCATTCCATTGTTTTAACAAGATGAAATATTCTTCTATTTCTTGATCTGTTAATGAAATGGAAATAATTTTTTTCATTAGATCATTAAATCGAGAAAGCTGTGAAATGGTCATGCTATTTTCCTCTACCTGTTTTATTCATCACTTAAGGTTGTTAGAAAAGCGATTAAATCGTCAATTTCATTCTCTGTTAAGTTCAGTTCACCAATACGGCCACCTTGATCAATATTTTGGTTAACCTCTGGATCATTAGCAAATGTAGTGTCGCGCGTATTATAAAAATCGATAACCTCTCTTAATGTCGTAAATATACCATTATGCATATAAGGCGCTGTATCGTTGATGTTGCGTAGGGTGGATACTCTAAATTCGCCATTGTTACGGTTATTATTTGTTTCAGCACCTAACCCCAAGTCAATAAAAGTTGGATCTTCAATAAAGGCGGGTAGTAATGGATTGCTTGGCACACCTATATTTTTATACGTGAAATCAGAAAACACCTCAGGATTGTTGTTATTAACTGCACCCGTTACAGCATGACAGCGTTGACAATCACCCTTGTTATTGAAAATATTCTGACCTCGATTTTCAGCATCAGTAAAGCTTGTGGTACCTGCTTGAACTTGATCAAACTTTGAGGAGAAAGGCGAGAATATTGTTGTTCTTTCAAAAGCGGCAATAGCATCAGCAACGTAGTCATAAGATCGGTCTACTTCTGCTAAAATGTCATCACCAAATAATAATTCGAACTCAGCGGCATAGGTACTTTGAGCAATTTTGTCAATAACATCACTGGCACTGGTATTACCCATTTCAACAGGATTAAGGAAAGGGCCTTTTGCTTGCTCTTCTAGCGATTCTGCCCTGCCATCTAAAAACAAGCCACCGATTAATGCTTGTGCTCCACCACCACCTTGTTGTGTCGGCGCTGGAATATGGGCGCTATAACTTGCGGTTGGCGCATTACGTGTACCAAAACTGATGCCATCTGCGCCAATAGACGTGGGATTTGCGGTGTTAGGATCATCAAAACCGGTATTTAAGTCATGACAACTTGCACAAGACTGTCCTATTGGATTTGATAAATTACTATCGTGGTAAAGTTGGTTGCCTAAATTCACTAGCATTGCGGTATCTACAATACTCCCGTCGAGTAATGTTGTTGTAGCGCTTAGCTCAAGTATGTCAATAAATACAGTAGCAATATTGGAAGTGTTTTCACCATCATTAGCGGTAAAAGTAAAACTATCGCTGCCAATAAAGTCATCGTTAGGCGTGTAAATAATATTATTGTTGTTTTGGTTTATAGCACCATTTTCAGGTTCGTTTTCGATATTATAAGTAAGCGTAACGCTATCTTGATCAGTGGCTACTAACGTAATATCAATGGTGTTATTACTGCTAAGTGTGACTGTATTATCAATGGCTATAGGGGTTTGGTTAGCACTATTCGCGGTGATAATGACTTCATCTGCAGTGCTGTCTAGGTTGCCATCATTAACAATTAAATTAATAGTATAATTACCTGCTATATCAGCGGTAAAGCTCGGCGTAGTACTTTGGGTATTGTTCAGATCAGCATTGCTGCCTGTTGGTCTAGACGCCATTTGCCATGTAAAGCTGAGGTGGTCACCATCACTATCTGTACTCATATCACCATTTAAAGTAACCAGTTCTTCATTGTTAATTGTTTGATCTATGCCTGCATCGGCTATCGGTCGGCTATTTTGAGTGATAATCGGCATTTCTTCATCTGTGCTCTCATCAGATGATTCACCCGAATTACAACCAGATAAGGTGAAGATCGTTGCAGCAAGTGTTGTTGAAATAAAGAGCTTTGAACTTAAAAAAGCAGGGGTGTTAAGCATGGCTAACTTCTATATTTATAATAGGTGTAACTATAAGTTAGCAATGAAAAGTGTAAACACTATGGATAGAATAAGGAAACAATGTGCAAATGAGCTGTATTTTTTAAATGAAAATAAATTAGGTAAAGAAAAACCCATAAAACAGGTGCTTTATGGGTTTAGAGTACAAAAATTAAAATGCTTTATCTGTTCAGCTTAATAAAAAGTATCTTCTCTATTATGCGCCTGAGGATCATCGATGATCTCTTCAAATTCGACTTCGAAATTATTGTTATTACAGGTGTCTGCCATATAAATTGTACGAGTTGAACCATCAATCCAAGTTACTGTACCGCTACCTTTTTTACTGCCGCATTTCATACCAATGTGAATATCATTAAATTCCATAGCCCCTCCAAATTATTAATTGTAAGATGCAACTACTTAGACGGAGTAATCAATTATTAGTTCATTTTATTTGCTTTTTAAGCAATTAAGAGAACAGATGAGCTGTAGATAAAACCATCAAAGTTTGCCGTTTTTTTATTCTTTGAATGATTCATTATAGAAGTAAAAATAATCTTTGCTAGTAGTAATTAAGGAAAATACTCATTACCAAGGGTGCAATTTTTGCTAGCCCCCGTAACTGCTGACATGCTGCTTAATAATTTTTTGTCATAAGCAAAGGCGAGCCAAGCAAAGGCGATTGCTTCTAACTGATCACCATCAATATCCTTTTGATTAGTAAGAAAAAGTTCGTAGTTTTTGATATGCAGTTCTAATTGATGATTTATTTGGCTTTTCAATACTTTATTATGAACGCCACCGCCACAAAGATAGACTTTGATTAAAGGTTTTTCATCGCCACAGTGCTGTTTAATAGCATTGATTATGGTGAGTGCGGTAAATGCTGTTAGTGTTGCTTGTACATCTTGACTTGTTATCGGCTTCATTTGGGCCAGCTGTATTTCAAGCCATGGTAAATTGAAGTATTCCCTGCCGGTGCTTTTGGGTGGGGGAAGTTGACAATAATTATCACTGAGTAATCGCTTGAGTAGTGTTGTGTTTACTTTGCCACTTGCGGCCCAGTCACCATTTTTATCATAGTTGTTTTTACTTTTAGGATGGTGCAATTGAAACCAGTCGTCCATAAGCGCATTGCCTGTGCCAGTGTCATAACCAATGACTTTTTCATTAGCATCAGCAGGAAGGAAGGTCAGGTTGGCAATACCACCAATATTTATCACAAAAACATCATGACCATTTTTTATTGAACCATCAACAATTGAACTTTCGCTAAAAATTTTCTCATGAAAAGCGGGGGCTAAAGGCGCTCCTTGACCACCTAGTGCCATATCTTTACGCCTAAATTGACCAATAACACGGATATTAGTTAAGGTGGCTAAGGTTTGGCAGCAACCAATTTGTAATGTGAATGGGTGTTTAGCTTGCGGGCGGTGGCGAATAGTCTGACCATGGCTACCAATCGCAACAATATCGTTTAAGTCTAATTTTTCTTGTGTTAATAAAGCCTTAATAGCTTGGCTAAACAGCTGTGCGAGTTCAATATCTAATTCAAAAGCTCTATCTATTTCATTATACTTGGGGTGGTATAATGCAGTAATTTTGCTCGCTACTTCGGTACTATAAGGATGATAAAAATGGCCGTGTAGTTGTGGTTTACTATTGTTGTCAAAAGTGACTAGTGCTAAATCAATACCATCGGCACTGGTGCCAGACATTAAGCCAATATAATATCGTTTGCTCTTTTGGGAGGGAGAAGAATGGTTAATCATCGCTTTGTTGGGAACTTTCTTCTGTAGCTGAGGTTGATAGCGTGGCACTTTTAGAACCCGCTAATGCTTGTATACGTTTTTTAGCCAGTACGGTAAATTCAGTTTTATACTTTGTCGCAATAGGCTTAGCGTCAGGCAATTTTACTGTTCTGGGATTACGATGTACGCCATTAAGTAAAAATTCATAATGTAAATGTGGGCCTGCGGCCAAACCCGTGGCGCCAACTTTGCCAATTAACTGTCCTTGTTTGACGCGTTGACCTTTTTTTACGGCGCGTTTTGAAAAATGTAAATATTTAGTTACTATACCATTGCCATGTTGAATGAAAACATAATTACCATTGTATTTATTATAAGTGGAATGGGTGACTTTGCCATTGCCCGCGGCCACTACAGGCGTGCCCGTTTTAGCGGCGTAATCAACTCCTCTATGGGCTTTCCAGCGTTTTTGTACTGGATGAAAGCGATTACGTTTAAAGCTTGAACTAATGTACTTAAAATTAACGGGCGCACGCAAAAAAGCTTTACGCATACTTTTTCCATCTGGCGTGTAGTATTCATCATCACTAAAGCGTACGGCTTGAAAAGGCTCGTCTCGATTAATAAACTCCGCCGCTAGAATATTACCTGTACCTATATATTCACCTTCAATATATTTTTTCTCAAAAATCATGGTAAAGCTATCATCAGTGCGAAGGTCTAAGGCAAAATCAATATCCCAGCCAAAAATATTGGCAAAGTTAATTATTTGCCCATCCGTTAAGCCTGCGGTGGTGCCGGCATTCCAAAAACTAGAGTTGATAGTGCCATGTATAAAAGCTTCACGTATTTCAACGGTTTTACTTTCTTTGTGAGATTGATAGTTATCACCAACAAGATTGATATACAGAGTGTCGGTTTTAGATAGCGGGTATTCTAATGCCGTTATCTGTTGCTCATCATTGCTGGCAATGCGCAGGGTATCGCCAACATTAATCTTTCTTAATAACTTACTGTCTTTGCCTTTGGCAGTACTCACCGCGTAAGTATCTTGGGCACTAAAACCTAAGCGTTTAAAAATTCGTGCCAGTGAATCACCATTACGTACTTTCACTGTTTGCCAAGCAATGTCACTTTGTTGCTGTGAATTAACGGTGTTTGCTATCTCATCTGCACTAGAAAGTTGCTTAGGTGCTAACGAGGAAATATTGATAATTTTAATATTTTTTGCATTGTTTTGTGAAAAGTCTGCTTGCTGTGGCATCAAGACTTGGTAGCGTTTACCTATTTCTAGGCTATGTTCAGGGGATTTGCCTTTTCTGGGACTTTTTTGCTCTAAACTTGGTAGCAATAAAAGTAATAATAGCAGGGTACAGACCGAAATAATAATCACACGATGCTGCTTAGGTAATTGCAGAAAAACTGTGTACAGGCGTTGAGAGATGGCATGCAGATTGTTTAACTGACGTTGGATTATTTGTTGTTTATTCACAGAGGCTTTATAACTAGTTATGGCAAGTAAAATACGATGTTTATCGTTAACTGAGGAGTCACTATAACAAAACTTTTATAAAAAATACTGTCACATTGGTTTTTAACCTTTTATGTCGAAGATAAAATGAGTAGAATTCGGTTATTGTCGTATTTTTATTATCCTCGGAGTCAAGTAATGACCGATGTTAGCCAAGCGTTTGCCGAACTTAAACGCGGTGCGGAAGAAATTTTAGTAGAAGATGAGCTGTTAGCAAAATTAAAAACAGGTAAACCCTTAAAAATTAAAGCGGGTTTTGATCCCACAGCCCCAGATTTACATCTTGGTCATACGGTCTTAATTAACAAATTACGCCAGTTTCAGTTGCAAGGCCACGAAGTTATTTTCTTAATTGGGGATTTCACTGGCATGATTGGCGATCCAACAGGTAAAAATGTTACTCGTAAGCCACTTACCAAAGAAGACGTGTTAGCTAATGCCGAAACGTATAAGGAACAGGTCTTTAAAATTTTAGATCCGGCCAAAACTACTGTCGCGTTTAACTCTACCTGGATGGAAAAATTAGGTGCGGCAGGTATGTTAAAGCTAGCGTCTCGTCAAACGGTTGCCCGTATGATGGAACGAGATGACTTTAAAAAACGTTACGCTAGCGGCCAAGCTATCGCTATTCATGAATTTATGTATCCGTTAGTGCAAGGCTGGGATTCAGTGGCCTTAGAGGCTGATGTTGAGCTTGGTGGTACGGATCAAAAATTCAACTTGTTGATGGGACGCGAACTGCAGAAATCAGAAGGCCAACGTCCACAAACCGTGCTGATGATGCCATTACTGGAAGGTTTAGACGGCGTACAAAAAATGTCAAAATCTTTAGGGAATTATATTGGTATTACCGATAGCCCGTCAGATATGTTTGGTAAAATCATGTCAATTTCTGATGTATTAATGTGGCGTTATTATGAGTTACTAAGTTTTAAACCAATGGCGGAAATTGAAGCTTATAAAACAGACATTGAACAGGGTAAAAATCCGCGTGATGTTAAAATTGATCTAGCGAAAGAATTGATTGCTCGTTTTCATGATGAAACGGCGGCACAAGCAGCACATGATGAATTTATCAATCGTTTTCAAAAAGGTGCCATGCCTGATGAGATGCCGGAGTTAAAATTGACACCAGAAGGAGGCAAAATTGCCATTGCTAACTTATTAAAAGAAACGGGCTTAGTTAGCAGTACGTCTGATGCATATCGTATGATCAAACAAGGTGCCGCTAAAATTGATGGTGAAAAAATTACCGATAGAAACTTAGTTGTTGTTAGTGGTAGTGAAGCCGTATATCAAGTGGGCAAGCGTAAATTTGCTCGTGTTAGTGTCAAATAATTAACTCAATTTATTCGTAAATAGCCAGTCAATTGGTTGGTTATTTACGTAGCTATGGTCTTGATATTTTTCAATAACTCATCTATTTCAATGTCAAAATGGTATATTTTAAGCCAAGCTATGGCATCATCAATATGGGTAAAAACTTGCCTTTCATAATTCCCTTCGCTATGGGGCGTTAATTGCTCAAGCTGCATTTCTTTAGTGGCACTGGGTGTATAAACATGACAATCTTTAACACAGCCTATATCTTTAAATCGTTGGCAATGTTCAATTATATGAGCTTCAATCTCTGGAACTGCTAATTCCCAATCTTCAAAAATAGATAACATAGCCCATTTTTTTCCTATCAAATGGGTTGTTTTATCTCGATATTCTTTAGTGTGTTGAATTGCAGTTTCTTCATTCCAGCAACCGCTAAACCATTGTATAACATGATGATTACTTACGACTATTTTCCATTGGCCATGCACTGGAAACATGATGAATTCCTAATGTAGAAAATATTGACTTTCATCATAGGTGGTAATCAAAGTCGAGTCTAGGTAGATGGTTGGATATTTTATATCCTATTTCGTTATCGTTGTTTGATCTACATCATAACGCTCAAAAAACTGAACGCGTAGACTGTGACATATTGTCGCAGTGGCTTTTTTGTTAGCTATTGTTTTTATAAATTTTATAAGAAAAATTGGCTTTTTGATGTTGTTATCTGTTTCTTCTAACCATCCCCCCATAATGACCAGTATTAAGTAGTAACCATAAGTGGTTTATATAAGGTGATATTTGTTTTTATATTCAAAAATATACTAATTTTTCAGGTGATTTGGTCAACATCATAGACTTGGTATTATGTGCTTGATAGTCTAGGGTAAGTATTTAATCTATTTGTTAATGACCCTAACTCGCCATGATCAAAATTTTAGCTATTTGCATTTTATCTCTGCTGTTAAACGCTTGCTCCATCAATGATGCTGGTGTTGTTTATCATGACAGTTTTGATTTTTCTGCGGTGCGAAGTTATAGCCTTTATGATCGTAACTCTGCTTTCAGTGACACTCAAAGTTTATTAGATAGCCGTCGTAATGCCATTGAAATAGCTATTGAACGAATGATGACGAAAAAAAAATTTAGTTACCACAAACCTGAACAAGCTGATGTCATTGTGACTTATTATCTGTTGAATGATAGTCGAAATGATTATTCAAACTACAATGAAGTGGTACGTTTTTGCCAGCATTGTTTGCGCGCAACAACGTGGAAAACGAGTAATAGCTATGCAACAGCGACTCATGGCAGCCTTATTTTAGATTTAGTGGACCCTAAAAGACAACGTTCGGTTTGGCGCAGTGTTTACCCGTTAAAGGTCAAAGATAAAGATAACAGTGCCAAGATAAATGAAAAAATTCAACAAGCTGTTGCCAGTATGTTAGCGCAGTACCCAACGTCTACCATTTCAAGAAAATCCGCTCACTGATGTTTTATCGAATTGCTTTTAAGTGGCTAACTATTACGGTTATAGTGCTAGGTGCCTTTTTAGTGGTGTTATTATTTTTAGGTTATTTATTAAAAGAAAATGAAGCTGTTGTCACTAGATTAAAAGCTCAGCTTGAACAAGAAACTCGACAGCAGCAAGCGAAAGAAGCGCGTAAAAATAACCCCTTTGGGCTACTAAGAACAGCTTTAACTGCAGCAGAGCAGTCACAGCAAAAAATTATTATGGATAATCAAAGCTGTGAAACAGATAAACAATGTTTTTTGGTACACACTCATAGCCAAAATGTTGGCTGTATTGTGTCAGTGAACACTAAAGGCACAGCAATTTTGCTAAAAGTTGCCGGACAAAACAAAGGCTCCCAACCCACTAGTAAGTCTTGTCAGCAAGAATATGCACAACAGCAATCTTTATTGGCACAATGCCGACAAAATAGTTGTTCGTTTTAGTCAGCTTTAACAAAAATATTCAAAAAACTATTAAAGGTGCAATTCACTGTTTATAATACTGTCCGTTCAATTTCGTACACTCACTCACGTTTAAACTAAGAAAAGAGAAAATTTATATGAGCTTTCCCGAAGATGAAACAGGTCAAGTGTTAGCTGAAATGCAACAAGCAGGTATAGATCTTAGTATTACTCACGATGTGGTGTTTTTTCATTTATTTGAGCAGCAGTCTCAAGCACAAGCTATGGCTGATTTTATTGCAGAAAATATGTCGACAATAAAAGTGACGGTTCATGAAGATGAAACGCCAAATGTTTGGGATGTAGATTGTACAACAGCTATGTTGCCAGGCTATGAGGCCATAGTAAAACAAGAAGCCGATTTTGAGCAAATAGCGACCAAGTTTTCTGGCTATAGCGATGGCTGGGGAATTGAAGCTTAACTTGCTACTAAGCCTATTTATATCTAGTTTATGCTGTTCTTTACCCTTAAAAAATATAAAGTTTATTTAACAATAGCGACGGAGTCTATTGCGCTTTCTCTTTGCCAGCGTCACGGACAGATTTTTAATCGTTTACGCCGCTTTTTCAGTATTAAAATTGTCAGAAATGCAGGAGCTACCGTTAATTTAACCGGCACTATTGATAACGATACCGATATTTTAATTGTTAATCACCAAAGCATGACCGATATTTTTGTCTTGGAAGAAGTTATTGGTAATGATGTTCGCTTTGTTGGGCGTACAGGTATTATGGATAAGTGGCCTATTTCTGGTATTGTTGAGCGCGTGGGACATATTACCGTTAATCAACAAGACAAAAGAGCTATTATCAAATTGCTTAAAGATGTGCGGGCTTGCAAAGGCAAAAAAGTGATTATATTTCCAGAAGGGACGCGTTCGCAATCAGGAAGTATAGGATACTTTGAAGGTGGCACTAAGCTTGTTGTTGAAAAGCTTAAACTCAAAGCGCAGCCTATTGTGATCAAAAATATCTTATCTGTTTATGATGAATCAGCTCAAACCGCCAACAGTGGTGTTGTTGAGGTTGAAGCTTTGCCAGCAATAACTGTTGAAGAAGGTTGGTATGATAAAACTTATCAAGATATGCTCCGCGTTTTTGAGCAACAGTAATATTATTAAAATGCTTATTTGTCTTTGTCGCTAATATGAAATGCAGGCAGTGAAACTTGCCAATAAATAACGGCTAGTCTTAAGAGCAATGCCCCCAATACCGCCACAATAGTGGCTTCATTTTCAGACCAAGCTAAATAGCGTAATCCTACCAATAAGCCACCCCCTAATATTGCGGCTAAAGCGTATATCTCTTGTCGTAAAATCATTGGAATAACATTACACAATATATTGCGGATCATGCCTCCTGCAACACCGATAATAGTGCCCATACTATCGCGACAGAAAAAGGAGCACTTAATGATAAAGACTTTGTGTACCCACCACGGCAAATAAAGCTAAACCAAAAGCATTAGCAATAAGCAATAAGCAAAAAACGTCTAGGAATACATTTCGGTTGACGCACTAGAATAATAGCCAGTAATGCTGTTACTAAAATCACATAAAGATAATAGGGCTGAACGACCAAAAAGACTGAAGTTTGTAGAGTAATATCACGAATAATGCCGCCGCCAATGGCCGTAACAGCGGAAAGTACGACTACGCCGAATAGATCTTATTTATAGCGGCCTGCCTGCCATCAATAATGCCCCTGAAAGGGCAAGCACTATGATGCCAAAAAGATCTAGCCAGTATTAAAGTTCGCTCATCTCTATAGGTTACTTGTGCGTATTTTCACTTTTAACAGCGGGTAACTTGGCTTCAACCCAGCCATTCATGTCACCCGTTAAGTGGCGTATATCATTGAAACCATTTGAGCTAAGAATATGCTCAGCAATACCTGCTCGACGACCAGAACGACAATAAACGACGATCGTATTTTTTTTGTATTGTGTTAATTGACTTAAATTTTCTTCAACTGTGTCATAACTCATATTAATGGCGCCAGCAATATGACCATGTTTATATTCATCTGCAGAGCGAACATCTAATATCATAATATTTTCTGTTCCCTTATCAAGTGCGGTAATTAAATCTTGCTGTGAAATTTGTGGCGTTTCATCTGCAAAAACAGCAAGGGTAAATAAACTCAACACTAAGGTAAGTACACTTTTGACTTTTAACATGATTCATTCTCAAAAATAGCGATTAGAAGTATTTATACACAGTAGTTTACAATAAATATTATCAGTTTACTAAATACTGACAGTAATGAACTCTATGGCTAATGCAATGAGTATGAGAAAAGCTAAGCTAAAACTGATTAAATAAGTGACTTTATTGTTAGCATGAATAATATCAGTGACTTGTGGTTGTCTGGCTAAATCATTAAAGCTTATTTTATTGAGCTTAGTGTTAACGCCATCCGTATTGGCATACATAGCGACGCCGCCAAGCTTTACTTCTAAAGAAAGTGCTAATAGTAATAAGGCGATATTATTGTTTAACTGGAAAAAATGTTTTTTGCTCAATCGCCAAAAAAGTAAAAAGTTTTTACCTATACAGGTGAAAAGCAATAAGAGTGAAAACACTCTGACGGGTAACCATTGCAGCAGGTTTACTGTTAATTTGCTATGCAGACCAAAGTGACTAAATTTTTCAAGTTTAGTATTCCAATAATAATGCATTTCCAGTAATAACCTAAATAATATTGCCGCTAAAGGCCCGGCAACCAGAAAAATAACCGCAACCGCATAACCTTGTTGTAAAGTACGCAGTAATTTCATTTCAATAGTGGCTTTGCTCAATCCTAAATTTGATAAGGGCTCTGTTTCTCTTAAAAGCCAACGTTTTAGGGTTTGTTTAGCTAAGTAACTTTGTTTCGCGACAATAGCTTGGGCAATAGATTTGTTAACTTGAGACAAACCAAATGAACCGATAGCAAGATAAAGTAAAGATGCCTGCCATATAAAATCTACGGCAATAAAGGCTTCAAATAACCATAAAATTACCGCAATGGGTGCTAAGGTAATGATCATCGCCACTAAACCAGAGATAGTTTGCTGCCGTGGGCTATTTTGCGGTTTATTCACTTTATCACCAAGTTTTTGGCAATAAAATTGAAAAAAACGTAAAGGTTCATGGTTTATAAAATGACTGATAACGCTTTTACAGATCATCGTTGTTAGCAGGATCAGCAATTGATAACTAAAAGGTGAAAGGTTCGGTAAATCAGTCATTGTTTATTATAGCAACCTTGTTAAGCATTAGCTTAGGCTTTTACCTTTAAGTGCATTGAGCATATTAAGGACTAATTGTGATGAATTAACTGACGCTGTTTCTAGGTATTCGTCAAATGAGGAGGGTGATTCTTTACCTGCAATATCAGAAAGTGAACGAATGATCACAAAGGGTATTTCAAACTGATGACAAGTATGAGCAATAGCTGCACCTTCCATTTCTACCGCTGCCATGGTGGGGAAATTGGCACGAGCTTTAGCGATATCATCTTCTTTCGTCATAAAGGTATCACCAGTGGTGATTAAGCCTACCATCGCTTGAATGTTTTCTAGTTTATCAATACCTGTTTGAGCTGCAGATACTAAGGTTTCATGAGGAATATAAGCCGCTGGGTTTGCCGGTAATTGTCCTATATCATAACCAAAAACCGTGAGGTCAACATCGTGATAGCGTACCTCTGAGCTCACCACAATATCTCCGACTTTTAAACTTGGCTCAAAGCCACCGGCAGAGCCAGTATTGACGATATAATCAGGCTGAAATCTATCAATGAGTATTGCCGTTGCTAAAGCAGCGGCAACTTTACCAATACCTGATTGCACAATAACGACTTCATTATCGTCAAGCTGGCCTTGATAAAAAGTATAGCCCGCATAAGTGCTTGCTTCACAGTTGCTTAATTTTGCTTTTAAAATAGCAACTTCTGGCTCCATAGCGCCAATAATACCTGCTTTCATTTTAGTTCTCTTTAAATAGCTTTAATGGGGAATATTATAGCTTGAAAGTCTTATTGTTATAAAGCAAGAAAGGGTCGGTACCCTTTCAAAAGTAAATTTGCTAAATTAATGCGGCAAAGCTGCGATGCTTTGTCCTGATAGTTGCCTAGCCATTTGTGGTGCTAACTCAGCTTTAGCTGCGGCAGGCGTTAAAGCGCCTGTTGTTCTTGGTCTTGCTTTTACTAAGGGGGCAGGGATTATTTTACCTTTTATTTTCGGTAACGGTGAGCGATTTCCCAATAAGCGAGAATTAATACAGGCTCTTATTTCATCCAAAGTATAATTTGCTTTTACCTTGATACGCAGGTGTGGAATTGCCGCGGCTTCAAGTGCGCCACTAACAAACCAATCTTTTTTGATTTTGTAACCCTTACCTTGTGTGTCAACTAGGTCAATTGTCCCTAATAATTTCATTGAAGTGCGTTCGCAAATCACAAAATCTAAGTATTTACCTTCGGCATTAGTGGCAGCGCTTTGGCTAGCTCGGTTTGAAACACCATTGCGAATAGTGACTATATCTGACAGCTTCACTCGGTTGATAATGCGGTATTTATTCCCCATTGCTTGCTCGACTAAATTCTGGAAGTTTTTTTCTGCAGGAGTAAAAACGGCAGACTTGCTATCAAAAGGGAAGGGAAAACTATTGTCATTTAAACGGCTTGCTAAAACACCAACAATGACAATTAGGCTGATTAAAGCAAATAAAATAAGTTCCATAAACATCTCCGGCAGTTCAAATTCTTGACGCTTTACCCATCATGATGAGTAAAGCGCTTACTTAATACTGAAGTAAGCAGAATTTGTGCCAAAGAATTAAAGCGGCGAATTTTAAGTGTTGAATTACACTATTCGTAACTCAAAATTAGTCACTCGTAACTATTCATTATGCGCTTGGGTACTTATCTTTTAATGCCGTATATAATTGTTGCTGAAAATCATCAGCACCGGCGTCCATAGTCTTAACTAAGGTCGCTAATACTTCGTTATCTTCTTCACCGTGCCAAATTTTGATATAGCGACCCTCTTTATAGCCATGATCTTGACGGAAAAAGTTTAAGGTGTTCTTACCAACGTATTGGCGAAATAACTCATCTAAATCCATATTCATTAACGACATACAATCAGCTAATGCTTTAGCGTCAAAGGCTTTATGAGTTACCGCTGCGGAAGCTAAATTCTCTAAAGCCATTTTAAAGTCATCTTCTGCCGTGCCTTGATGAAGTTCTTTGGCAAGCTGGCGTGAAATTTTTTCAACGCTTTCACCCGACATCAAACGTAAACTTAAGCCAAAATGAAAAATATCAACTAATTCTAGTTGCACTTGAGCGATGTCAATTTCTTGATGCTTCCACCATTTCCAACCATGATGATCAAGCATTTCAGCGCATTCTACCCAAATAGCACGATACCATTCATAGGCATTGTCACGCCAAGTTTCGCTGACTCTGCTGTTCATGGCATCTTGCATGGTTAGCATTTGGTTGATTTGCTTTTGTGCAATAGATAGGGTGGTTGATAATTGTTCGCTCATTTTGTTCTCGGTAGTTTTATTTAGGCTGGCTCATTTTGCCTAAGCTTGACTGATCTGACAAGTGTTTGCTGCTACTTTGGTCATGATTAATTTTGACTAAATAACTTCTTTCTAACCATTACGCGATAGTCTTTAGGCGTTAAGGTTAAGTTTTGCTTGAATAAGCGCGTTAGATGGCCTTGATCCTGGTAGCCTACATGGTAGGAAATTTCTTGAATCGTTAAATTACTTGCCGCAAGTAAATCTTTAGCGGTTTCTATGCGTAGCTGCTGCCAGTATTCGGTTGCTCTAATGCCTGTAGCTATTTTAAAACGCCGACTAAAAGAACGTTGGCTTAAGCCAAATTGCTGTGCTAATTCAGCCAAACTAATGTCACTACTTAAATTAGTGCGTAACCAAAACTGAATTTGTGCTATCAATTCATCCGCATGTCTGTCTACTGCACCTTCTAAATAACGCTGCTCTTCGTAGGGTTTCCTTATTTCATGAGAAAAATTACGCTCGACATTTTGTGCGGCGGCTCGACCATAAGTTTGGCCGATTATATGTACTATTATATCCGCGAGAGCATTTAAGCTAGCTGCACAGTAAATACGTTCAGATTGGGTAATGAAAAAATCAGGTTTAAGCTCTACTTTAGGGTAATCACGTTTAAACTGTTCTACGTAATGCCAATGCGTGGTAGCGCTATGATTATCAAGCAAACCAGACTCAGCCAGAAAACACACCCCCGTACCAACACCTAGTAACGTTGAACCTTGTTGCCAGCAGTGCTTTAACCAAGCAATTAGCTTCGTGTGTTTTTTTAGTACTGGCCTAGGGTTGCGCCATAAACTTGGCACTAAAATAATATCGGGTAGGTATGTTTCATTCGCCGCGAGATTGTTCAAAATAATGTCAGATAAAAATTGTATGCCAGCACGTGAGGTAATCGCTTTATTTTCTTGACTGACTAATTGCGTCTGCAGTTTTATTGTTGATTTATCATAGCGACGCGCAAAGGCTTCTCCGGCGGATAACATCTCTAGCGGTAAAGTTAAGCTTGTTGCTAACATATGTTGATAAATGACTAAACCAACTTGTAACTGCTTTAGCTGAGAGTCATTATTTTTATTTATTGCCATGTTTTTATTATAATTATGCCTATTATTGTCCACTATGGCATATTTTATGGCCAATATTGCTCATTATTTTCTTTTTCTAAACTATAAACTTACTTCATTAGATTCAATATTTATAATTAGATTAGGTTTTTCATGACATCATTATCAGTAGTTATTGGCATGGGCGGTATCAACGCCTCAGGCCGCACTTCATTTCATCAAGGTTTTCGCCGCATAGTTATTGATAAAATTAATGCACAAGCACGTGAAGAAACCTTTCTAGGATTAGCAAGCTTAATGAAGCTAGTTTCCTTAAAAAATGGACTTTTGGTTGATCAACAAGGAGATAAAATAGCCGTGAGTGAGGTGGAGGCTAAACTCGGTCAACAGATCCTTGCTGGCACGTTAATTCGAAAAATTGAGAAAAATCACTTTGATGTTGATGCAACGCATTGGTATCAAAAAATGCACGTTCGTCCCATCGATAAAAATATTTGTTTTGAATTACGTTCGAAAGAATTACCGCACCCTTTACCTCATGCTTGGCAAGTGACTGACATAGGCGAAGGCAAAGTCAGTGTTGAAATTCCGGAGCACTTGACCATTTCTCATGATGCCTATCGTGACAACCCAATTAAGGCGGCGGGGCAAATGCCAACAGGTTTTGAACCGGGTACTCTTTATAAGAGCCGTTATCAACCGCGTGGTTTACAAGCCACTATTTTTGCTGCTACCGATGCTATTCGCTCAACAGGTATTGAGTGGGACGCTATTTTGGATAAAATCAGCCCAGATCAAGTAGGTACGTATTCAGCCTCTGTTGTTGGACAAATGCAACAAGAAGGGTTGGGTGGTTTATTGAAAAGTCGTCTAGCAGGCTCTCGTGTTAGCACTAAACAACTAGCGTTAGGGTTAAACACCATGTCGACAGACTTTATTAATGCCTATGTGACTGGAAATGTTGGCACCACATTCTCTTCATCGGGCGCTTGTGCCACGTTTTTATATAATTTGCGCTCTGCGGTGCAAGATATGCAGGCAGGTCGAATTCGTGTCGCCGTTGTTGGTAGTGCTGAAGCGCCTATTACCCCAGAAATTATTGAGGGTTTTGGTAATATGAGCGCCTTAGCCAACGAAGAAGGTTTGAAAAAGCTAGATAATAGTGATAAAGCGAACCATCGCCGCACTAGTCGTCCGTTTGGTGAAAACTGTGGTTTTACTATTGGGGAAGGTGCGCAATTTGTTGTATTGATGGATGATGCTCTAGCAATGGAAATGGGCGCGAAAATTATGGCATCAGTTGCTGATGTTTTTGTTAATGCTGATGGTTATAAAAAATCCATCACCGCACCAGGGCCAGGAAACTATATCACCATGGCAAAATCAGTGGCATTAGCCAGAAGTATTTTAGGTAAAAAATCATTACAAGAACGCAGTTTTATTTTAGCTCATGGCTCAAGTACACCGCAAAATCGAGTTACCGAGTCATTAATTTATGATCGTATTGCCGAAAGTTTTGATATTAACAACTGGCCTGTTGCTGCACCAAAAGCGTTTGTGGGCCATACTATTGGTCCTGCTAGTGGTGATCAAATGGCGATGGCATTAGGTATATTTAGCGATAAGATTATGCCGGGCGTGACCACCATTGATAAAGTTGCTGATGATGTGCATAACGCTCGTTTAAATATTGCCACCGATCACTGGCATTGTGGTGAGATGGACGTAGCTTTTATTAACTCAAAAGGTTTTGGTGGTAACAATGCGACTGCCGCCATACTTTCACCCAAAGTAACGTTAGCTATGATGGCTAAACGCTATGGTGAACAAGCAATGAATGAATATCAACAAAGGCTAACACTTGTTGAGCAAGCACAAGAGGGTTATCGAACGAGCGCTAATCAAGGTGAGTTTAATATCATCTACAAATTTGGTGAAGGTCTACTAGATGAAAATGCAATTAATATCAGTGATGAAAGCTTAAGCTTTGCAGAGTTTAAACATGCGGTTGCTCTGCCAACTGAAAATCCGTTTTCAGATATGATGTAGGAATTTGGTAATAAAAATTTCGCTAAAGGCCTGCAATATCAGCTGAACTGGCACCACCTGCAATGGCGGCGGCTGTTGCTTGCTCTTCTGAAATGCCAGAATGAATAGCGGTTTCAATTATTTTACGTGCTTTTTTACCATTTGTTGAGCTAACAGCAGTACTAATCACTTCTTCCGCATTATTGGGAAATAGCTTGATGGTATCGCTGACAATACTTGCCACTTGATTTGGCAGAGCTTTGATTGCCACAGTAAGAATATCTAATAGTTTTTCAGGGTAGCTCAGCATAGTGTCATCAACAACCTTTTTAGCGATAACAGGTTCAATGAGGATAGCGACTCGAACTATATCCTCAATCTCACTCGGTTTTTGTGAAACGGCGGTGCTAACAATTTCTTTAGCGTAGGCAGGTTCTTCTGTCATTGCTATGCTGACTACTTGTGAGCTATCAGCAACGTTGGCATTTAACATTATTTCAACAACATCACTGGTTAAAGCCGGCTCGGCTCTTAGTGCCCCACACATTATCTGCTTGTATTCATCAGGGTATCTATTAATTGCTACCTTTAAAACGATATCTATTTTTTCGGGATAGTTTTTAAGTAATGTACTAACACTACGTTCAATGGCGACGGTACTATTTATTTGACGCTTAACTAACTGTTCAAAAAGGTCAGCAATAAATTGCTCTTGTTGTAAGGAAATTGAAAGGTTAATAGGATTTTTCGCAGAAAGATTTACACTGAAAGTGATACACAATAATACAACTAAATACTTCATTGGATTGTCTCATAGCTATTAATATAATAAATCATCATCCATGCTGTTTTGACTCTACAATACCTTATATAGGTATAGGCGTTTTTAAAAGCTATAATTATTGTAAATTAACTTTTATCCTGCTAGTTAGTCCGTAATTCAAACGTTTAGTTCAATTTATCTTCGATCAAATAAAAGATCGAAAATAAGGGTTGACCCACCCAAAGAAATCTATACAATGCGCTCCAGTTCCAAGGGGTTCAGCCAAAAAGCTTAGCCAACTGGACGTTTTGATAAGTTATCTGCTTTCATTTGTTGATAAATAGCTAACTTAACCTTTTATTTTTAGTTTAAGTGATGAAGTTTAAGAGTTTGCAAAAACTTTTAAAAAAGATTCAACTTT